>LGVE01187473.1_pt2 | contig 17244 bp, 18 predicted proteins | sample 469871 | NCBI WGS metagenome assembly LGVE01 (sample SAMN03893561, study PRJNA290197) | marine sediment metagenome | material: sediment; isolation source: combined push core samples #3730, #5133, and #5579 collected at Hydrate Ridge | place: Pacific Ocean: Hydrate Ridge | reverse complement strand
GAATAATGTATAATTAACTGATTGTCATCTTTTAGTGTCGCTTCTCCACGCTTCAAAAACATTGCTTGACCTGAATTTGTTTTCGATACTTCGTCACATAACTTTTTAAATAATCGCATTTCATCCTGTTTTACTGGTTTTTCACTCGTATCGCTCTGTTCCTTTGATTTGATTTTATCTGTCTTTTCTGTGTTTTTTTCTATTTCAATATTTTTTGCAGTGCTATTTAATACCTCTATCATACCAGAGTTTTCTTCAGAATCAATTATTTCACTATCTTGAGGCATAGTGTATAATGCTTCTTTTTCTTTAATGACTTGATTGTTTACTGAATTTTGATAATTCTTTGGCTTTATCTCAGTATTTTTATTATGATCAAACCTATTTTTTATTTCATTTTCGGAAATTATTTTTTCTTTTATGATTGTTTCATTTGGATGATCTTCTATTAAACACAATTTTAAAATTGCCATCTCAACAATAATTCCTTGTAAACTACTATATTTCAATTTGTTTTTTTCTTCAATAAGATGATGAATCATGTGATATATTTGATTAAATTCTAATTTCTTCCCTAAAAGAGCAAAATCATTCATTTCTTCTTGACTACATCCTAAAATATCTAAAGCTGAATCTGATGCTGTTTTTGTTATAAGAACCCCTCTTAGATATTCAATTATTTGATCCATTAATAAGGTGCTATTTTTTCCTTTATTTACAAATTTTCTTAACAATAAAAGAACAGCACCTGGATCTTTTTCTATGATGCTTTTTAAGATTTCATGAATCCCTGCTTTATCAGACATTCCTGTAAAATTCAAAAGATCATCAAAATCAACATGACCATCTTTATCCTGCAAATCAATAATTTGATCCAACAAGCTTAACGCATCACGCATTGAATTTTCACCGCGTATTGCAATGAAATCAAAACTTTGATCCGTCATTGTCACCCCAATATCCGAACATATTTTCTTCATTTGCTTGACAATCAAATTCTTTGCTATGGGGCGTATTTCATATCTTTGACATCTTGAAAGTATTGTCGACGGACATTTATTTGGCTCTGTTGTCGCTAAAATAAATACAACATGTTCTGGCGGTTCTTCGAGTGTTTTTAACAATGCATTAAAGGCTTCTTTTGTCAACATATGTACTTCATCAATAATATAGACCTTATATTGACCAACCGTTGGTGGATATTTTACTTTCTCTCTGATTTCTCTGATTTCATCGACTCCACGATTTGATGCACCATCTATTTCAATAATATCCATAATACCTGAACGATCAATATTTATACATATTTCACAATTATTACAGGGATTTCCATTGACACCATTTGGACAATTAATAGCTTTCGCAAAAATTTTCGCTAGTGATGTTTTACCTGTACCACGTATTCCGGAAAAAAGATATGCATGCCCAACTCGATTGAATTGAATTTGATTTCTTAATATTTGTGTAATACTATCCTGACCTACAATTTCATCAAAATTTTTAGGACGGTATCTTCGATATAAGGCTAAATATGCCATATAGTTTCTCCTTTTTTCTCCGTATTTGTATTTCATTATATTACACTCAGAAATTTTTGTATAGTTTTAAGCCTAAATATTTTTTTATTTTTCGCAAAAAAATATCCCCTGTTTCAAAATAATGAAACAGGGGATAGTCTATAATAATTATAAAAGATGAAATGGTAGTACTTTATTATTCTTATCTTTTTTTTGTTTAACCGCTTCTTGTTTTTTTAACCGCTTCTCAGCTATTTCAGCCCTTATTTTTTTCTCTTTTTCTTGTGCTTTCTCAATTGCATGGTGTGTCGCATTTTCTAAAATCGCCACTTTTTTCTTTAACTCTCTACGCATTTGATCTTCAACGTCATTTTTACTCTTTTCAAATGCCAAAATTTCGTTTTCTTTTAATTGGTCTTCTTTTGCTTGGGCTTCTTGGTCAATTTTCTTTTTTATTTCAGTTTCTGCTTTTTCTTTCTCTTTTACTTTAGCAACGATTTCCTTTGCTCTTTTTGCAACATCTTTTGCTTTTTTTTCCGCTTCTTCTTTCGCTTTTTTAGATGCTTCTGCCTTTGCTTTGGCTGCTGCNNGCTTTGGCTGCTGCTTCTGCCTTCGCTTTGGCTACTACTTCTGCCTTCGCTTTGGCTTCTGCTTCTGCCTTTGCTTTGGCTGCTACTTCTGCCTTTGCTTTGGCTGCTGCTTCTGCCTTTGCTTTGGCTGCTGCTTCTGCCTTCGCTTTGGCTACTACTTCTGCCTTTGCTTTGGCTGTTGCTTCTGCCATCGCTTTGGCTGCTACTTCTGCCTTCGCTTTGATTTCCGCTTCTGCCTTCGCTTTGGCTGCTACTTCTGCCTTTGCTTTGGCTTCTGCTTCTGCCTTCGCTTTGGCTACTACTTCTGCCTTCGCTTTGGCTATTGCTTCTGCCTTTGCTTTGGCTTTGGCTTCTGCTTCTGCCTTCGCTTTGGCTATTGCTTCTGCCTTTGCTTTGGCTTCTGCTTCTGCCTTCGCTTTGGCTTCCGCTTTGGCTTCCGCTTCTACCTTCGCTTTGGCTGCTGCTTCTGCCTTTGCTTTGGCTGTTGCTTCTGCCTTCGCTTTGGCTTCTGCTTCTGCCTTTGCTTTGGCTTCTGCCTTCGCTTTGGCTGCTACTTCTGCCTTTGCTTTGGCTTCTGCTTCTGCCTTTGCTTTGGCTTCTGCCTTCGCTTTGGCTTCTGCCTNNGCCTTTGCTTTGGCTTCTGCCTTTTCTTTCGCTTCTATCTTAACTCTGGCTTCCGCTTCTGTTTTTATCTTATTGGAGATTTCTTTTTTTTCCTTAATCACTTTACTCTGTGGTAAATCTTTTTTTGGTTCTTCTATTATCTCGTTTTCGCCCTTAACCGCAGCTCCAATTTTTTTCATAAAATCATCAAGTTTTCCCACTTCATCTTCTCCCACTTCATTCTTATTCTTTGTACTTAATTCATTCTGAATTTCCATATCTTTTTTTAATTGTGATTTAGGTTTACTTTTGCGAGCCATTATAACCTCNNATTATAACCTCCTAATTAATATGTTTATAATCGTTCTAATTTTTATAAATGGCCTTGGATCATTTATAAAAATTAGAAATTTTATGTATAAAAAACAAATGACCGAAGCCATTTGTCTTTTATACATATTCATTTATCTACTTGTTTTAAAATAAGATTTTTTTAATATCTTTATGTGGTGATGCAATAACGGAATAACTTGTAATAAGTCCCGAATCTGCCATCTGCGTTTCAGCTGTTTGAATCGCCGATTTTACAGAAGAAATTTCACCCGTAATTAATACAAAACCTTTACCACCCAAGCCTCTTGCAATTCTGATTTCTAGGAGTTTAACATTTGATGCTTTCACACAAATGTCTCCAATCACAATTGAAGAAATTGCATTAATTGTTTCTACGATACCAATTGATTTAACATCACCTATTTCACCAACACCTAACATAGCTGGTAGAACATCAGGATGTATATTTGGTATAACATCTGATTCCAATACATGAATACCACCAATATGTACTCCGTTTTTTATTGAAGCTTCAACTGCTCCCACATCTCCAGCAATAATACTAACGTATTTTCCTGGACACAATGGAGATGCCATTAAAAGTTCAACATTTCCAGATTTTAACATATCATCAGTGGCTTCAATTCCAACAGGAATACTCTTAAATTCAATAAAACCAACTGCTTTTTTCAAAATACCACTTCTTTCTATCCTGTGAATGTTTAATTACTTCTAAAAATTAAGCTAAAATAAGTCCGCCCAATACAACAAAGTTAAGTGTTTGCATAATAAAGATTGTAGTTGCTGGTGGGTCAATATGTGTATCTGTAAAACTATTTAAAGTCATAGCAGCCGTTTCCCCAACAAATGCTCCAATCATACCAGTAATTGCTCCACCAAGAATAGCCATAAATGGATTCGCTGTTGCACCAAATACGATAACTGCTGTAGAACCTGCTGGCAATATAATATGATGATATCCTTCAAATGCATGTCCCATAGGGATAACCATTAAAGACGCTGCTGCGACACCAAAACCAATTAGAGGAACACTTAAAAATAAGTACTGAGCTTCTGCACTACCAGCTAAGCCTAACATCCCTAAAGCTCCAGCAACACCACCAATTAATACACCAATACCAAGACCCATTGTAACAATGAATGCTAAACGTGAACCTGAAGGAGTCCATGCTCGCTTTTCACCAGCTGGTGTTTTTCCTGTCACGCCAGTTTTACCAAAGACTAGACGAGTAATAATACCGGAAAGTAAAACAGTTAATGCAACACTATCTGTCCAACCAGCTGCGCCTTCTCCTAAGATGCCAGTAAATACTAGTCCGCCAAAAATTGGTCCAACTAAGTATTGTATTAAGAAGCCAACCATACCAAAAATACCACCGACGATTAATACCATTGGATCGCCAAATTTACAAAGTGGTGTTACGATATCTTGACCATTTTCAATATGATTTCTTGTCATTGCGAAAGCAGCACCTGCAACAGCACCAGCGAAAGCAATATGTGGACCAAACCACGAACCAAAACTAATAATTCCAATTGCGGGAGCACCAAATGCTCCACCCATGATTGCTGCAATAACAGTCAACCCAGTAAATACGAATGAGAGTATCCCACCAAACATTGTGGCTAGTAAGCCACCACCAAAAGCGGCGATTAACATTGTAAAATCCATAATTATCCCCCTTAAAAATATGATTTAGGACCGAATAGTGATTTTTTCACTATCTGCAGTAATAACATTACCGCTAATACTTGCAAAAACTCTTGAGCTTAGTTTCCCTTCGGGTATTTCACCGATGAGTTGTCCTCGTTCCACTGCGTCTCCTACATTTACGACGGATACTGCTGGAGCACCTATATGTTGTGACAATAATAGGGTGACTTCAGGAAAATCTTTATCCGTTTTTACCATCGGTGCCGGAAGATCATACTTCGTCAGCCCCAATCGTGCTACTAAACGGTAAACATTAAACTGTTTGTCTGCTCTAAAAGGCACCGCCTCTTTTGGAGTGTCATGGTGAGGATTTTTTATCCCTTGACTTGCAAGTTTTTGTTTCAACATGGTATTGAACTTCCAAGGTTGTAGGTCCATTACACATGCATATTGACATAAGCCACATTCACAGCATAAAAAAGCGTTTGTAGCTTGGGTGGTTATATCACAGGTCGAACCATAAGCTGCAATGCGCATAAGTTTGTGTGGTTCCAAATTATGACCAAGTGCATTACGTGGACATACTTCAGTACACAAGTTACATTGCATACATGCCATACCAGCAAGTTTCATGGTTTCCCCAACAGGTTTTGTCTTTGAACGAATCAATGAATGATCACTTGCTAAAACAATGAGCCCTTTTGTGGTTTTCGTAATTGTAGAATCTAAGTCTACAATCTTCCCCATCATTGGTCCCCCATTAATCACAACAAAATCATCAATTGTTGTTCCTCCTGCTAATTCTAAAGCTTCGCGAACTGTTATTCCCAAAGGAATTTTCGTCGTTAACTTATTTTTGACTTCTCCAGTGATTGTTAAATATGTGTCAACAACTGGTTTTGATTCTGATATTATATCATAGATATTTATCAGTGTCTCTACATTTATAACCAATGCTCCAACATTTAATGGAATACCTGCTTCAGGAACAATACGTTTTGTTGTTTCATAAACAAGGACTTGTTCATCGCCTGCTGGATAGAAGTTTTTCAATTCATGAATCCGAATATTAGGAAAGTTTGGAAGCTCTTTACGAATCGCTTCCATCGCTAATCCATATTTCTTTTTCAATCCAATAATGCCCTCTTTTGCTTCCGTTTGATCGATAACAGCTTGGAGAGCTGTTAACATTTTAACAGTCTCCATTGCCATTAGTTGTTGATCTACACGCAATAAAGGTTCGCATTCTGCTCCATTGACAATAACTGTATCAACTTTGCAATTTACTTTTACCTGGGTTGGAAACCCAGCTCCGCCGGCACCTACGATACCAGCGCTTTGTACTAATTCAACTAAATTTGCGCTCATGTACCACACCTCTATTATTTAATCGTAAATCCGCCTACTAAAACACATCTTCTTGTACGAACAAAGGTTTTGGCTGATGTCAAACCTTCGCCAGTTGGACCAGCAATCGTAAAGGTTGTATAACCTTCACCACCATAGCCAATTCCTGCATAGGATGGTCCATTTTTAACAAAAATAGTTGTTTGTATTCTTTTTGCCATTTCTGATAAATTATGAATATTCGCTGAATGCATCACAGCAGTATGTCGATTTCCATTTTCTAATTTAACGGATAAATCAATTCCTTCTGTAACATCTTTTACACGAATTAATGGCAATATTGGCATCATTAATTCCTCTACAGCAAACGTATGATCTTTTGCAGTTTCCATAGTAATCACGCGAATTGAATCATCTACTTCAATACCAATACCTTTTAAAATTACTTTAGCACTTCGTCCAACATAATCTCTGCTTAGTCGTCCATTAGGGAATACTAATTCTTCTAATTCTTGGATTTTAGCAGGATCTGTTAATTCATATGCGCCATTTTTCTTTAAATTAAACATAAGATAATCGGCAACTTGTTCAACAACAACAATTTCTTTTTCAGCAATACAAGGTAAGTTATTATCAAAAGTACAGCCATCAATAATATCCTTTGCTGCTTTTTCAATATTCGCTGTTTCATCAACAAGTGCTGGAGGATTTCCAGCTCCTGCTCCAATTGCCTTTTTACCACTTTTTAATACCGCTTTAACAACACCAGGACCACCTGTTGCGCAAAGCATTTTAATTTGTGGACTTGTAAACATAACATTTGCACTATCAATTGTTGGGTTTACTGTTGTAACAACTAAATTTTCTGGACCACCAGCTTCAGTAATTGCTTTATTAATTAATTTTACAGTTACCTGACTTGTCTTCTTAGCACTTGGATGTGGTGCAAATACAACTGTATTTCCGCCAGCTAACATCCCAATTGAATTACCAATAATTGTTTCACTTGGATTTGTTGAAGGCGCCACAGCCCCAATAACACCAAATGGTGATAGTTCAATTAATGTTAAACCATCATCTCCTGTAAATGCTTCAGTTGCAAGATCTTCAACACCTGGTGTTTTCGTTATTACTAAATCATGCTTAAGGCATTTATGTTCGTAATTTCCCATACCAGTTTCATCAACTGTTAACTGCGCAATCATTTCCTTATTTTCTGTTTTAATTAACTCAGCTTTTATTGCTTCAATATATTTTGTACGAATAGCTAAAGGCTCTTTCATATAATCTCTTTGAGCAATAAATGCAGCATCAATTGCATTTTCCATATCTTCAAACACACCCAATTCACCATCTTTAATTGGCAAACCTGCTTCTTCAGCAGTGTCAATTTCTGACATCACCTTTTTTACTATATACTCAATACTTGTTGTATCTATATTCATATTCATTCCTCCTGGATCTTTTTTTTATGTCTTAAAGTACTGCCAATCCAGCTGTTGCAACTGACATATCTTCATCCACACTACCACCACTAACGCCAATTGCTCCAATAATTTTTCCCTCTTCAATAATTGGGAATCCTCCACCAAAAACAACCATTCGTCCATTATCGCATGTAGTGAGTCCAAATAATTGACCTGTTTCTTTTGCAAGATCAGCCGCTGTATCAGTACTCATCTTTAAAGCAACTGCTGTATAAGCTTTGTTTGTTGCAATACTAATACTTGCTAGTAATGAATCTTCCATTCGATTTAATAATACAGGATTTCCTGCAGTATCACATACCACAATAACCATTGGTACATTAATTTCAATTGCCTTTTTTGTTGCAGCTTCCGCCATTGTTTTTGCCATATCTAATAATTTTCCGGTAGTTGTCATTTTTCTTCCTCCAATTATTTAATTTTTCAAAATAGCTAATGCACTTTTTGCAATCGTCATATCTTCATCTACACTACCACCACTAACACCAACGCCTCCAATAATAGAATCATCACATTCCAATGGATAACCTCCACCGAATATTACCATTCGTCCTTCGTTTGTCCACTGAAGTCCGTAAAGTGATCCATTTTCTTTTACAGCACTTGCAACTTTATCTGTTGATAATTTTAGTGCATTTGCTGTATAAGCTTTATTTATAGAAATATCAATACTGGCTAATAATGCATCTTCCATACGTTCTAAATATACAAGATTTCCACCTTTATCAACAACTGAAAAAACAATTGGAACATTAATTTCCTCTGCCTTTACGCGTGCTGCCGCTGCCATTTTCTTTGCAAGTTTTAATAGTGAAAATATCTTTTTTTGAACGCAAATAGTATCTTTTTCTTCTAACTCTTCAAGTCCATCGATCTTTTCAGAAACACGTGCAACAATTCTTTTTACAACTCCAAAATGTTCTTCTGCTCGTGCTAAAACAAAAAGCAAATCTGACAATCGATTAACAAATTTAATTAGCTCTGGACGACTATCATCATTTTCGCGATTATACGTAACAATTAAGCGTTCTCCTCGTCGAACAACAGTTCGTGCTAAATGCAATGCTGCTGAAACTGGTTCCGCTCCTGGAATAATAAATTCCTTTTGAGGGCCAATTATTTCTAAATAAAAATCTAACGTATTCTCTAAATAATCAATATCATCTTGACTAATTTTATCTACTAATTTTGCTTTGCCTTTTTCATCACTGGCTAATTCTGCACCAAGAACAAAAATTCGTACTTGAACATGGTGTAAAATTGTTCTTATTTCTTCATTTTCACAAAGAGAATATGCTAAGCCAATTGCTGAACTTGCTTCATCCATCGTTCCATAAGCATCGACTCGTATATTATCTTTCGGTGTTCGACTTGCACCAAAAAGTGCTGTCTCACCTTTATCTCCGCCTCTAGTATATACGTTTGGCATTAAATCACCCCATTATACGANNTATCTAAAGGTGCTTTTTTATCCCCATAAACATAACGTGCATTACTTCCTTGTGTTACGATAACCGTTTCACCAATGCCGGCTCCAACTGAGTCGACAGCTATAGCAGTCGATTGACTTGAATACTTTTCAAATTCACCGTATTCATCAATTTTTTTAACAATCAATAGTTTACACCCAACAAGATTAGAATCTTTTTGTGTTGAAACCACATTTCCTACTACTTTTGCTAACTGCATAAGTCACCACCTTCTACGTTCTTATTATCTGCATTCCAAATGAATGAATCGCTTCTTTTGCATATTCAGTAATAATGGATTCCGCAGGAATTTTCACTGTTTTATAACCATTAATTTTAAGAATATCCGTCCGTGTTATTACCTTTTTATTAAGAAGAGCTTCTTCTCGATTTTCAATAAGTAAAGGTTTTATCGCTGACTCTTTTTTTTCTACAATAGTTTCGTCTTTAATGCTTTCTATTTCCCTATTTTCAGGCACTTTGCCTATGCAGGTTTCATATAAAACATCCGCTTCCACTAATTGCATTCCGAATTCTTGTAATACTTGAATATTATTCAAAAGCATTTCTCGGTATTTCTTAGGTGATTTACCCAGTCCGAGTTTTTTTCGTGTTGGATCATCAGGATTACAAGCATCTAATGCCCCAACAACGGGTACACCTGCCATAAATTCATGATTGATGATCGATAAAAGAACTGTATCAGCAATTCCTACAGCAAGTTTAGCAGCCGTATTAACGGTCAAACTTCCAATAATTAACATATCTGCTGATCCGCAAAAGTCCATTTGATTTTTGATGTTTCCACTGTGATAAATTACATCTTGATTTAATTCTTTTTTTATGTATTCTGGATTAAGCACTTTCATGCCCTCGTCCGAAAGAATAACTTTTAATTGCCAACCATCCTTTTGTAATTTCACGAGTGAATCCATCGATTGTTTAAAACCAATTCCAGCCCCCGTGAAAAATACAACGGCTTTTTTAGGCTGATTTTTGATTCTTCTCATTACTTCTTCAACAACCTTCTGGACAAGAATGTCCATAAGGCTGCTTTCGATTATTTCTTTTATGTCCAATTATTTCACCACATTTCCTAGCTTTGACAATTAAAGGCTATCCCTAAAGGTGTCACCAATAATGGTTCTACGGGTTTAATGGTTCTAATCCCAATTTCACTTTCAAAAATCTTTTCAAAATCATTAAAAACACACGCACCACCAACAACATAAATGGTATCCACATCATAACCAGCAATAAATCGATTAACAATTGATGCCATCTTTTGTACTACCGGCTTAATGATCGGAAAAATATTTTTTTGCGGTTCGTTTTTTTTAAGCTCTTCAGCTTCCTCAAACGTAATATGATGAAAACCTGCTAATACAAGACTCATATGAGTCCCTCCAGTTGCTTCATCTGCTGTGAAAATAACTTCACCATTTTTCAAGATACTAATTCCTGTTGTCCCGCCGCCAACATCAACCACAGCCCCATTTTTAATTCCGAGAACTGTTGCAGCTGCTGTAGGCTCATCCACAACATTTTTTACAATGAAATCTGCTGAATCAACAACATTTGAAATTATTTTTGTATTACCATCTAATATCCCTGGTGGAATCGCTGTTGCTGCGTTAGCATAGGATAAATCCACTCCTAGAATATCTTCAACTTCACCTTTAAGTTTTCGAACAATTTGACTTGCCCCCATATAATCAACAACAATTCCATCACGAACAACTGATGCTCCCTGAGTTGCACCTGCTATTGGACGATTATTTTCATCAACTACAGCAATAACTATATTTGCAGTACCTAAATCTACACCGATTTTTAAGTTTCCTGTATATGGATTAGATTTTTTTTCACGTATGAGTTCAGCGAACTCCAATATTGCGTCATTTCCCGATTTTAAATCCATCTTTTCACCTATCTATTGGTGATTATTTTTAAATAATCATTATTCTTTAAGCCTGCAGCATTTGCTTCATCTGTATCAAGATGCAATTCATAGTCATAATTTTCTGATACTCGAGCAAGAACATTACAAAAAATTGTCTTTCGCACACCACTTGTTTCAACACATACCCAATCTTTATCCTTGATATTTAATTCTTTAGCAATATCTAAAGATAAATGAACATGTCTTAACGCAACCATGACTCCTCGGTTTAATTCAACTTTGCCACAAGGTCCTTCAAGAATAATTCCTGGAGTACCTTCTAACTTACCTGATTCACATACGGGAGCTTTAATACCAAGTGTTCTTGCATCAGTTAAAGAAATTTCAATCTGGCTTTCTGGTCGAGCTGGTCCTAGTATACGAACCCGATCAAAACTACCTTTTGGCCCAACAACTTTTACAGTTTCTTTCGCTGCATATTGTCCCGGTTGTTTTAAATCTTTTATGTTTGTAAGTTGGTATCCTTCACCAAAAAGTTTTTCAATATCTTCTTTGCAAAGATGGAGATGCTTATTGGAAATACCTAAAACAACACGGTTCGGGCTATTCTTTTCCAACAACAATTTTTTTACTGTATTGATCACAACTTCTTCAATTACTTTTTTTTCTACTTCATTCATACTTAACACCTTTTCTTCAAAAAGATCACTTTTGTCTAGTCTACCAAGATATTAAATCTTTTTAATCTTATTTCGATTGATTTAGTTTCGAAATTCGCAAGCGTTTTTTATTTTTCTTCGGCATCTTTTTTAATTCTTTTTGATGTCTTTTTTTGATTTTCATTTTTAATCGCTTTTTAGGATTTTCATTAATCTTTACTTTGGTAACATCAACTGTTATTTCTTCTTTAACATTAATTTTTTCTTTTTGTATAACTTTTTCTATTATATACCCAACTGTCTGGCTATTATAAATCAATTTTTCAATTTCTTCACTTGGTCGAGCAATCACTTTACTTCCGTAAACCCCTCGTCCTTTTGCACAAGCAGCAGTAGCAGCTTCGACAGCAGCTTTTACAGCGCCAACATCTCCAACTACTTTTATGGTACACATTCCATCGCCCTTACAAGCCTCATAACCTAAAAGTCTTACATTTGCAGACTTTACCGCCGCATCGGCTGCTTCAATAGCTGTGGCTAATCCAATAGCTTCAATTAGACCTAAAGCCTCTCTTCTATTCAAATTAACCCCTCCTTACGACTGTTCTACATTCTTAAGATCTTTAAATGGCATCCGTTTTATTAAACGAGCTGCATTAGACCCTAATCCTCGAAGTGTGTCTTCATCACTAGCAGTCGGTATTGAAAATATTGGCTGGTCTTCTTTTAATTTAATAAAATGAAGTACCGCTTGTTTTTCTGTTACACCAATACCTACACCAAGAGGTGATAATTCTGCGCCTCTAAATGCAAGTTCAACTGGATTGTTTTCTTCCATCTCTTCAATAGAAAAAGGTAACCCTTCTTCTTCCATACCTTGGCAAATATATTCAACTGCCTTCTTGCAAACTTTACTACTATTAAGAATAATCTTAATCTCTGGTTTTGGAGCGTCAAAATTCATGCGCATTTTATTTACCTTCTTTATAGGCAAGTACTAAACCCGTTGCAACAGCATTACGAGGACCTTCAACACCTCTTATATTTGCTCGTCCTGAGACGATACTATATTTTGCAAGTGCATCTGTTACAAGTTGTGGTATTTCAAAATCAAGTGCTGATCCTCCAACTAATGTAACAAATTCAATATCTCGAACATTACCTGTTGGACTAACTTGTTCTAATGAGCGAAGTGCATTGATAACAAATACTTTAGTTTTTGCATCTCTTCGAATTGTTCGAATACGCTCAATCGAATCATTTCCTGGCATTGGAATCATGCCATTTGGTGTTAGAATAACAACACGTGCAAACGTTCTTGGATCCAATGGTTTATCATAAAACTGAACAGTTCCATCTTCGTGACGAATATGAAATAAACTTTCAACTTTTGCTAATGGATATTTTTTTATTGAATCTGCCAATCCCATATCATCATAACCTAGTTCTGAAGCAATGAGCAAGGTAACCATGTTTCCAGCACCTGCTAAATGGATTGACTTAATTTCTTCTGAATGATTAATAATCGCTGCATCTGTTGATCCAGCTCCCATATCAATAATTGCTAATGGTGTATTACTTCCTGGTGTTGTCAATGCGCCTCGAATTGCCATATCAGCTTCAACTCCACCAACTTCCACTTTCACACCTAACTCGCTTTGGAGTTCTTCTGCAATCATGTTCATTTGAAGTTTATCCGCTTTAACCATTGCTGCAATACCAACTGCATTTTCCATGGAAAATTCTTCTGCAATTCCACCTACAACTGATTGAGGAACAAAAGTATCAACAGCTAATAAATCTTGAATCTTAATGTTTGCTGGTAATTGATCAGTAAGATTTGACATAACTTGTCTTACTTTTTCAAGCATTCCGCCAGCATTTGTGCCCGCTTCACCTTTAATATCTTCTACCGGTGCAACGGACCGTATTGCATTCATTATTTTTTCAGCACCGTCATCAACATTAACTTGAATTTTTTTACTTATACCTTGTATTACTATCTTTCCTGCTGGGATTTTACGTTCTTTTACATCCCCTGCTGGTGTTTTAATAACAACAGCTGAACGATTTCCAATAAGCGCTCGTGAAACAGGAACTACCTGTTTTGTCTCATCAGATGTCAATTCAAATACTGTTGCGATCCCATACGGGTTAGATAATTGTTCAACTACCGAACCTGGTGATGCTACCTCAATAGCAGCACGCATATTTATTGGCACCTTCTCAATGAGTGAAACTTCATCAACAATTGGGATTTTTTTGTTAAGACGGTTGTTAATTAAAACGCCATCATCACGTTGGACAATGGCGCCATTAACAAATATACCGTTCTTAACGGCAGCATTAATAATATTAGAAGAATCATCAAAATCGACTTCCCTGGGAATAACTACGATTACGGATTCTCCTTTATCAAAACTATTAACTTCCCTTATGTCTACAGTCACACCAACACCGATACCCAACCCCCCTGGTGTAGAGGGATTGTGACCGATCATGGTTGATTCTGTAATAATTGTTTCTGTGATTGTTTCCATTGCTACATCCCCAATAACAGGGGCAGCTTCATTAATTCGGATTAAATCAACATTTTCTACGGCTAAACCAGCTTTTTCTAAGGATTGTTTTAAAGAGGCAAAAACTCCATGAATATTTTGACGTGTTCCTTTCATACCAGTTGTATCTACAATACCACTTGATAGAAACTCAAATTCTCCGTCTATATATCGGGCAAGTGCTGTTTCAGTACTTGCGTTTCCAATATCAATTCCTGCAATAATCATATCTGAATCCTCCCAATACTATTCCTAACTTGCTAATTCTATATAAATTCTTTTGTTCGCTTTCTTGTATAATACACTTCTGCTGCTTCTTTAACTAATGAAGCAGAAATAGGAGCATTATAAGTAGTTTCAAGTTCTGTTACAATTGCCAATAATTCGTCTTTAGTTGATTTATAAGGACGTAATGCATTATAAATTTCTAATAAACGATCATCTGGAACAGCAATCAATTCAGCAGCTCTTCTCAAGTTTACTGCAAAAGCGCCACGATGAACTGAATCAGCAACTTGTGCTTGAAGCTCAAGAGTTTCTGGTCTGATTCTTAAATCTTCTGCGGTTAATTCGCCAGCTAATAATTTATCAAGAGTTAGCTCTTTATAAGCTTTCCCTGTTGCTGATACAATTAATTCTGGGCGTTTATCACCGATTGGATAATCTTCTTGTGTAACAGTTCCGGCAGCGCATGTAGCAGGAGCTTCAACTGTACCCATAGAACTCATAACTTGTTTAACAATTTGTTCTAACATTTGTTCTTGTGTCATTATGTTTTCCTCCTACTATATGAATGAAACTTGTTGTTCAACAGCTTTTTTGCCACTCACAACATGTTCAGTTTCTTTGATGTGCAATAATGCAGCTTTAGCTTGGTAAGCTGGACGAGCCATTTGGTCGTTTCTTACTGGAACTGGAGCTGGGCTTTCGCCTTTTGCATATTTTGCAGCATTCTTACCAATTGCACGGAATGTATCTAAATCAATCAATGGTGCTTGAGAAAATAATTCCAAGTTACCTAATTGAGGTAAATCTTTTTGATGAATTAGGCAAGTACCTTTTGATTGGATACCAATACCAATTCCTGATCCTGATAATTTTGCAGCAGTATGACCACATACAGCAACATCAGAACTTCGATAAACCTTAATTACGCGAGCTTTCATTCCTTCTTCTTCAATACCAGCTATGATTTCTTTTAAAACTTTATCATGTGGAACGCCGGTAATTGTTTCATGTTGGAATTCTCCAAAAGCAGGAGCTAAGCCAATAATTACTTCATCACTTGCAACGCCTTGTTTTGCATCTCCACTTGGAGTTAACTTAACTCGACCTGCTAATGCAGCTTTTGAAGCAGCAGGAGCAGCAGGAGCAGCAGGAGCAGCAGGAGCAGCTTCACATGAAGCTGGTGCGCCAGTCATTTCTTTTAAAACATCTTCAATAATGCTTTTTAACATTTGTTCATTTATAGCCATTTTTTACACCCCTTCCTTAAAAGTTTTCTGGATCAATCGCCCATGGAATATCTTGAATTTCTGCCCATCGTTCATCACTAATTACATAACCAGTTTTAACTCCGTGATACGTATTAGGATAGTTTACAGCAGAAATACATTCCCAATCTTTACTTAATAATGAAGCGGTGTGTAAATAATCACCAGCACATTTTTGAAGTTGAATTTTAAAGATAGAATCTGCAACATCTTTCATGCCACCACGATCTAAAGCTTTAATAAAGTCAACAGCTANNTAAAGTCAACAGCAGTTGCACCACGACCAAGTAAATCTTCAACAGCTTTTAAATCAGCTACAACATCACGGTCAGGCATATCTTCTGAGCCATGTGCATATGTTGCTGCTTCAACTTCTTCGTCTGTAATTTCTGTTAATCCTAATTCTCTAAAAATAATTTGCATTGCACGACCAGCTTTTGCTCGAATAGCAACACATGATTCTTCATCAGCAGGTTGTAAACCAGCATCGATCTTAAGATCGCGTTGGATAACATTCCAGTCATCATAATCTTCTGCATCCCAGTTTGAACCAGCAAACATATTATCATAATTTGGAGTTGAACTATAACCTGAACAAATATAATCTGTTCCTGGTACCATTTGCATTAATGAACGAGCAACTCGTCGTAAATCAGAATGTGTAAAAGTTTGATCATTAGATGAAGCACATTCTAAATCTAAACATGCTGCCATTAAATTTTCGCCTAATACTTCTCGGATACCACCTGGAACACCAGCTGGAACACCAATACACGAAACTGAACCATTTTGACTGCCTTGTACACCAGCGCCTTTTGTAATATATAAACATCTAGATTCTAAGTAAAGCATTGATTTGCCTTCGGCATATCCCATTTGTACTTCAGATCCAGAACCTGATGTAAATCTCATTTTTAATCCACGTGAAGCATAACTAGATGCTAAAAATGCTTTAGAATAAGGTGTATCATCGCCATCCATGAAAACTTCTTCTGTACCATATACAGAAATAGTTTCAGCATAAGCAGTATACCCTCTCATTCCAAGATCAAGTTCAGTTGCTTCTTCAACTGCACATTGAGTTAAAATACCAGGACGACCAACATTAGCACCAACCATAATTGCTAACGCATTAAATGGTGCATATCGACCAACACCAACTGTTGTTTCCATTTCATCAAATCCACGAAGAGCGGCTTCAGCAGCATCAGCAGCGATTTGAACCATGTTGTCTTTTACGTTAGTAACATGACATTGGTTAGAAGGCATTAAACGTGCTCTCATTTTTGTTTGAGCCATCATCATTTCTAATACTGTCATTTCACCGATTACTTCTGTTATTTTAGCAGGAGTAATAGATGTTGTAATATCAACAACTACGTCTCTAGGAACATTAATATCAACAAGCATATTAGCAATTTTTAATGAATCCATTGCCATATATTCTTGAGCTTTTTCTAAACGGATTGCGTAATTAGCAATAAATGTATCAAGCATATCAAAATCTGCTCGTTTTTTACCATCTAATTCAACAATAACGCCATTTTCAATAACCAAACTAGGATCAGGATCCTGAGGGCTATTCATTGCGATTAAACCTACTTCTGGCC
>LGVE01183270.1_pt1 | contig 17290 bp, 12 predicted proteins | sample 469871 | NCBI WGS metagenome assembly LGVE01 (sample SAMN03893561, study PRJNA290197) | marine sediment metagenome | material: sediment; isolation source: combined push core samples #3730, #5133, and #5579 collected at Hydrate Ridge | place: Pacific Ocean: Hydrate Ridge | reverse complement strand
CTTTCTTGCCAATCAGCTTGTCTTTAACGATGTTCGTTACTGGCTACCTGTGCTTGGTTGATGGATTTAAAGAAGCAAAAGATCCGGTTCAAGCTGGAGTCGCCTGCACAATGGGCGTTGTGTTGGCTACCCACGGTGCGGCTTATGGCATTGGCATCGGCATTCTTTTCCACATCATGCTGGAAAGAAAGTTTCACGCTCAAAACCACCCAGAAGAGGGGATCAGTGCCCTCGAAGTTGAACTGGGTATTCCCCACAAAATTGAGACNNGATAAGCTAAGTTAACGTGTTTGACAGCTCGATCATAGGCTGCGGGGTCGAAACCCCGCAGCCAACATCTCAATTCTATGCCACCCTGAACAATCAGCAAAATATCTTTTCAGTCACCGCTATCCCCACCACCCTAGTGCCCACCAACAAGACAATACTTACCTAATCAGGTTTTGCCAAACCCATCCCCCATCAACCTAGCAATCAGCATTGCCACAATTAAAGACTTACCTCCTCCAGCCTGTTTGCCCTAAATCATCACGAGGCAAACGCTAGCCCTCATGCACAACACTCGTTGTGACCAACAGAACACCAGTACCAATTAGCTAAATTAATACCACTTTTCGTACTCAATCTGCGCAGCCGAGAAAAGCAAAACAAAATATATATAACGGTTTTATATAATCAAACTAAATGTTTATGCCACCAAAAACCAACAGAAAAACATACACTTACGGCCACCACCACCAACGACACACAGTTTGCGTATACAGTTTCTTGTTGACATGTTTTTAAAACAACATATTATGCCTCGGGTTTATTGACCATAATGAGCATTTTCCACCAGATAAGTAGATGTGTTAATTAAAAGCCAAGCGTAAAGTGAAAAAACAGCCTTAAAGAAACTAAAGATCAACTACAAACTTGGATCACCAGCTCAAAGGGAGCCGTGTTGTTCCCCATGGTGCAGTTAATAGAATTGGCGNNATCCAGAAATGGGAAATTTTACTCTTAAAAATGAGTTGGACACTCCTCACAGAATTGAGACTGTTAAAGAAACAATCTAAACGTAAAGAGATATTTGAGCTGTTTGGTAGACAGCCCAAAGAAAAAATCTGAGCTGTCATGGTAGACAGCTCGATATGACAATTTGAGCTGTTTTGGTAGACAGCTCAGGTTTTCTGATAGGGAATTGACAGGAGGCACAACCCCAAAAGCAATTCCCCATCAATTTAACTTAACAAGGTATGGAGAAAGTAGATGACGCAAGCAAAAGAAAAGATTACAGAAGAGGAACGTTTTACGGAAGATGAGAAAAAAACGTATAGAGAACAAAGGCGCACTAAATGTTCTTTTAAGTCAAGAGATGAATATCTTGAGCACGAACTAAGTATCATGTCGCCGAAAAGGTGGAAACTGAACCTTCCTAAACGTGATTTCAACTTTGAGTACGAAGACCTGGTTCCGGCCTTGGCTGCGACCATTGGTAAGATCGTTATGGTTTCGGCGGTTGTCGCTGCCTTTGCAGACCGCTATGGACTTTCTCAAGCGTTTGTCATTGAGAATACCCGCTTTGAGATGTTGATTGCGGCAGTCCTTTTCTGCATCCTGTTCTCTGGAGTGCTGAATCCTCTTTCCAATCTGGCTGGAACCCATGGACCGATGATTCCTATGATTCCACTGATTGTTGCATCAGGAGGGCATCCTCTTGCGCTCGGGGTAATGGTTGGCTTCTTTGGGGTCTTGCTCAGTGCCACCAACGGTGGATCCAAACTTGTCAAACTCACAGGTGTCGGTGTACGTGGCGGACTGCTGATCTACTTGGGAGCGGTTGGTATGATCAGTCAGGTCAAAGCACTAGGTGCCTGGGCTGCAAGTATCAACATGCCATACGTCTCATTTGCCGTCCTATTCTCTACTATTTTGATTTATGCGTATCTGGCCAAGGTGGGCAAGCGCTGGATGTCCATTCCCATTGGTTCTGCGGTTGCACTGTTCGTGGCCCTTGCTCTGGGCGCACCGCTCAACTTTATCACCGAACCGGGCATGCCTCATTTGAGCCCACTTTACTGGTGGGGTGAAACGACAGGCTGGAAAATGGGACTTCCAGGTCTCAATGAATTTATTGCCGTAACCCCATTTGCCATCCTCGCTGTAGCGATGTGGTCACCTGATTTCCTCGGACACCGCGTCTTCCAGGAGCTTAATTATCCTAAAAAGGCCGACAAAGTGCTCATGAACGTTGATGACACCATGGCTGTTTGCTCGCTGAGACAAATTGTAGGAACATTACTGGGTGGTGGAAACCTGGCATCGTCATGGGGTACCTATATGATTCCAGCAGCCATTGCCAAACGTCCGATCCCTGCTGGCGCAATCCTAACTGGTGTCATGTGTATCTTTGCTGTCGTTTTAGGCTATCCAATGGATCTCGCGGTATGGCCACCAGTACTACGTGTTGCCCTTCTGGTTGGCGTGTTCCTGCCACTTTTGGAAGCTGGCATGCAAATGATCAAAGACAATAACAACTCTCAAAGTGCCGGTGTGTGTCTATTTGCTTCAGCATTAGTCAATCCGGTATTTGGCTGGTCATTAACCATGCTACTCGACAACACAGGATTAATTGGCGACTTCCAGAGAAGAAAAGATCTACACAGAATGGATCGCCTGATCATTCCATTATTGGCATTCGTTATTTGTGTCGGATCAATGGCTGCAGTAGGAATGCTTCCCGGAATTCCAGCTATTATCCCTTCATTTAGATAGGTCACTATTTTGAAGAGGCCACAAGCCACTTCAAGACTCACTAAGGGGGAAGGATCAGATCTTCGCTAGACTGACCTTCTTGATAGCGAAACGCAACAAAGCCGATTCAGGAGATTTCCTGAATCGGCTTTGTTTATTTTGACATTCTGGCTATTCCCAGCGGCTGTATCATTATTTATCTATCGACTGGTCAAAATCTTGGTTAAGGCACTTGCCTTCTTGCCGTGCGTACTTTTACTTGGCTCGCGTGCAAAGAATGCGACCGTTTCTTTCAAGATAACGTTTTACTCTCATGCTTATTACAACCTCCTAGTCTTGTAAAATAGCACTATCAGGTGTCAATAATACGAGGAGAATGCCAATTATTACTGGTCTTGCCTTGCCATAATGGTATAATCACAGTTTGAACTAAACCTATCCAGTACGCTGGTTATGATCAGCTATGGGAGCCATAAAATGAACTCGTTGTGGAACAATATTTTCCGCTCAAAAACAGATGAAGAATCATTGGCTGGTTTTATTGCCAAGGTTCCAGTATTTACCGAACTGGAAAAACGTGATCTACACTATCTGGAAACTCTGATCCACGTCCGCAATTACCACAGCCAGGAAACGGTTTTTGAACAGGGCGATCCCGGCTCAGGAATGTATATCATCCGTAGTGGCCGAGTGGTAATTTTTACCCGCGACAATCATGACGCCGAAGAGGAATTGGCGATTCTCGGCCCCGGCGACTTCTTTGGTGAAACGACCCTGGCCTCTCCAGCACCGCGAACGGTTTCAGCGCGCACCGCTGAAGGCGCTGAACTGCTCGGCTTATTCCGCTCTGACCTTTTAGCCACCGCAACCAAGCATCCAGACATTGCCAACCGAATTTTATTCGGCCTCACAAAAGTGATCAGCGAGCGCCTGCAAACCGCCACCTTAGAGATTCGCGGATTACAACGAAAACTGACAGACCAGCAACACTAAACGATCTTTACATGGGCCAAAGTGAGCCATCAATGAACTTAAATAAAGCACATTTTTTACTGTTTTACTTGACGATGACAGCAGCCATTGCTAGCGGCTTAGCGATCTTTTCATCGGCATCGACCATTACAGTATTGTTTCGTTCCGCTGTTTCTGGGCTGTTCGTCCCACTACTGCTATCAATGGTTTCTGCGTTTCTTCTCGACCCTCTTGGTCAGCTCACTTGAAAAACGCCACATTCCCCGTACTCGTGCCATATTTGTTATGTTTTTTGTCATCACCGCCCTGCTGTTCTTCACCGGCAGCTGGCTGGTCCCCTACGGCCAAAACATGTGGAACTCGTTATTGACAGATTTTCCCCGCTACACCTCACAACTGATCGCCTATCTGCGTGAAGCTCAAATATCATGGCAGGCACGGCTGCCATTTCTTGAACATTACGATTTAACCGGTACGGTTCGCAGCACTGCCGAACAAGCTTTGGCATTTGTTCTCGTTGAAACACCGAAGTCAGCCCTTAAATTGGGCAGCTTGATGATCCTGCTACCCATCTTCACCTTTTTCTTTCTCCGTGATGGTACCACCATCATGCGCCGGATGGTGTCCCTTGCCCCCAACCGTTATTTCGAGATGGCACACGACCTATCCTTTTTAGTCAGCCGGCAGATGGCACACTTTATTCGCGGCCGAATCATCGAAGCGATGATTATTGGTGGTGTAGTCGCCGCAGGACTCAGTGTTACCGACATCCGCTACGCTCCCCTACTCGGTTTATTTGCCGGAGTGACAAACTTGATTCCATATATTGGCCCACTCATAGGGATGATTCCCGGCATTCTCATTGCCGCAGTCGATCTTGGTATCGGTGCTCAATTTTGGTGGATTGTCATCCTCTACATACTTATTGCTCAAGTGATTCTCGACAATTTCATCCTTATTCCAGTACTCATTTCGCGGGTGGCAAACCTGCACCCGCTACTGGTTATTTTAGCCATCGTCATGGGTGGCAAGCTTTACGGCGTGATCGGCATGATTATCGGTGTTCCCATCGTCAGTGCGTTTAAAATCGCCTTTATTGAAGTGCGTCATTATCGCCGCGCCTTTTCTTTACCCGATACCGGCGGAGATCGTCACACTTAAGCCAGCACACCCAATAAGCTCAATACAATCACAGAAGAAAGCAAAGCCATCTCCTTATGCTTCCACTCAGTCGCTTTAAAAATCAAAAATTACGGGTAAAAATGTTGATCTTGGTTTTACCACTGGTCATTATCCCGCTATTTCTTGTTGGCAGCCTCATCAGCTACAGCTCTGTTGAACAAGCACGACGCGGTATCAACCATGCAATCATGGACGATTTGGAACATATGGCGACATTTACTCGCCATCTGCTTGAAGCACATCACCATCAGTTCCAAGTATATCAACAGCAACGTAAAGATGACTTTATCACCGAGTTGAAAACACTGGCTAAAATTGCCGAAAACATGGTCGACACTGAGAACAAACTCTACCGGCAAGGGATTATCACCCTTAAAGAAGCCAAGCAACGCGCCCGCAAAATGCTGCAACATGTGAGTATTGGTGAAACGGGCTACCTCTACACCCTCACCAGTGACGGCACACTCCAAGTCCATTTGGCCCGCGAACAGGAGAACATCCTCAACGAGCAAGATGGCGATGGCCGCTTCTTCATTCGTGAAATGATCGACAGCGCTCGACAAGCGCCCTCTGGCACATTAAACATGATTCGCTATCCGTGGCGTAATGACACCCTCGGAGACACTATCTATCGCGAAAAACTGGCCGCCTATCTTTACTACCCCGAATGGGATTGGGTGATCGCTGCGGCGGGCTACACCTCTGAAAGTTATTCCGACCTACTGTTTGAGCAACATGCTCTTAATGACCTGAAGGATAAGATCAAAGAGAAAAGTGTCGGCCAAACGGGTTACATCTTTTGCATGAACAGCAAAGGAACCTTCACTATTCACCCCGAAAATGAGGGGGAGAATTTCTACCAAATCCGTGACGACAACGGCAACGCATTCATTCAAGAGATGTGCGAAACCAAGCACGGCTGGATTCGGTACCCGTGGAACAACGATGGTGAAAACGGTTCACGGATGAAGATTGTCCGCTATGACTATTTTGAACCTTGGGATTGGATTGTCGCCGTCGGTTGCTACGAGGATGAGTTTTACCAAGAAGCTAACAGCATTAGCTGGAACAGCTTTAAGTTTACCGCCCTCATCACTTTCCTCACCTGCCTCATCTCAATTTTATTGGTGAGCTACGCCTCAAATGTTTTAACGAGACCGATCCGCCAGATGATCCGCGTCATTCGTCGGGTCAAATCGGGCCACCTCAATGAGAAGATGAAGATCAGCAACGATGACGAACTTGGCGAGTTAGCGCGGACATTCAACCGCATGACCGAAATAATTGCCCAAAATCAAGAGATGGAAGCCAGCCTTGCCCAGCAGGGGAAAATGGCCTCGTTAGGCATTCTATCGTCTGGCGTTGCCCATGAGATCAACAATCCCCTCGGTGTCATTCTCGGTTATGCGGGCTATCTTGAAAGCAAAATTGATGAGGATGACCCGAGCTATACCTACATCCACGAGATCAAACGCGAGAGTAAGCGCTGTCGTAAAATCGTCCAAGATCTTCTCGGCTATGCCCGCACCCCGCAATCGGTGTTAGAGCACACCGACATCAACCTGTTGCTTGCACAGATTATCGACTTTGCCGATAATCACACCGATATGCACCACGTCACCATCGAAAAAAACTTTGCCGCCAACCTGCCGATGCTTAAAATTGACGGCGATCAGATGCGCCAAGTAGCTATCAATTTAATTCTCAACGCCGGTGGAGCGATTAAAAAAAAGGGGCGACTGAGCATTGAGACAAAACTCGACGATGAGCTAGTGCTGATCATTTTCCGTGATACAGGCAGTGGCATCTCTGAGGATATTTTAGAGAAAATTTTCGAACCATTTTATACCACCAAAGAAAAAGGGACCGGGCTTGGCTTGGCGATCTCCAACCAAATTATTGAGCAACACCATGGTAACATCACCATTACCAGCACCGTCGGCGTTGGCACAACGGTTACTGTTCGGCTACCCATTGAAACAGAGGACTATCTACTATGAGCGGAAAACGAATTTTACTCATCGATAACGAAGAGGGTTTATGTCGGATGATGGAGGCGGTCTTAACCGACAGCAACTATCAGGTAAAATCCTACACCCGTTCATTTGAAGCAGTCGAAGATTTTCAAAGCGGCGACTATGATTTGGTCATTAGCGATATTAAGATGCCCGGCATGGATGGCCTTGAGGTATTACAACGAATCCGCCTCAAGGATCAAACTGTACCGGTCATTATGATCACCGCCTACGCCACCGTTGAAACCTCGATTCAAGCGCTGCGCAAGGGCGCTTACGATATGTTGACCAAGCCATTTGAGCCTGAGGAACTGCTCTACCGCGTCAAGAATGCCCTCAGTCACAACCAATTGGCAGAAGAGAACCGCGAATTAAAAAAAGAACTCGCTGGCCAATTTTCATTCAAAAACATTATCGGCTCATCATCGAGTCTTAAATCTATCCTTGAAACGGTAGCAAAAGTGGCCGTGCGTGACACCTCGGTGCTCATCACCGGCGAATCGGGAACCGGCAAAGAACTCATCGCTCTAGCGATCCACCATAACTCGCCACGCAGCAAACAACGCTTCATGGCCATCAACTGTGGCGCGCTGCCCGAGTCGGTGCTTGAGAGCGAACTGTTTGGCTACAAAAAAGGGGCCTTTACTGGCGCCAATGCCGACCGTAAAGGGATTTTAGAAGCAGCCAACGGTGGCACTCTTTTCCTCGATGAGATCGGCAACCTCCCCCTTACCGTACAAAAGACACTGCTCCGCTTTCTGCAAGAGCAAGAATTTATGCGTATTGGTGACACCAAGCCGATCAAGGTTGATGTGCGCATCATCTCAGCTACCAACGCCGATCTCACTCAAGAGATGACCGACGGAAACTATCGCGAAGACCTCTACTATCGCCTCAACGTAGTCAACATCCATTTACCACCACTGCGTGAACGCGCTGACGATCTGCCATTGCTAACCGCCCACTTTATTCGCCAACAAAATAAAAAATTTGGCACTTCTGTAGAAGGCCTCACACCTGAAGCGATGCAACTGCTGTGCTCCTACAACTGGCCCGGCAATATTCGCCAAATGGAAAATGTCATTGAAGCCTGCATGACAATGGAAAGTGCTGACCATATCGGCCTGCCGGTATTGTCACAATTCATCACCGCCACCTCAACCATTGCCAGCAACCCAATGCAAACCAACTCACCCAGCGCAGAGGATTATGCCAAAGCCCTCGGCGATTTTGAAACCCGCTACCTCCTTGATCTGCTCCGCTCCGCAGGTGGCAATGTCGAAGAGGCGGCAGGCCTCGCTGGCATGAACATGGCCACCATCTACCGCAAATTGAAAAAATATCAGATCAGTAAAGAAGATTATAGCTAATCACCATCGACAAACACCGCGTTCACTTAAAAGAGCTGGGCGCGGTGATCATTTTGCATTTATGTAAATCTCTCACAGCATCCCTCCGCTTCACACTCCTGAATGACCAACACTTACGTTCATAACCGCGCGCAACAATACATATTCGTAATTAAATATCAAAACTGGCACAAGATATGCTTCACATACCATTGAGTATTAACTACCTCAAGAGGTGACACGCCATGCACACAGAGATCGTCTGTCCTTTTTTTGGCAAAAATGAGGACGATTGCGATATTGGCTGCGAATACATATCGAGCCACGATGTAAAAATGATTATTAGCTACTGTGCGAGCAACTGCAACGAATGCATTAAATTCAAGGAACTTGCGACCCGATACCCTGAAGTTTTGTCCACAACGACAGAGCTTCACATTCAAACTAAAGGAATGAACAAGGAGAACACCATGAAAAATCTTTCCCTGAAAGACACCACTGCCAACCCTGCACCGCTAGGACTTGTTGGCTTTGGTATGACCACAATTCTACTCAACCTCCACAACGCTGGATTTTTCCCCCTCGACGCCATGATTCTCGGCATGGGAATTTTCTATGGTGGTTTAGGACAGGTCATTGTCGGCATCATGGAATGGAAGAAAAACAACACCTTTGCCGCCACGGCATTCACCTCATACGGCCTGTTTTGGCTCACTCTGGTCGCATTGATTCTACTCCCTAAGACAGGAGCTATCCCTGCATCTTCACCATTAGCGATGGGATTCTACCTCAGCTGCTGGGGGCTATTCACTGGCGTACTGTTTATCGCGACATTCAAACTTAACCGCGCCCTACAGGTTGTCTTTGGCTCACTCACCCTACTGTTTTTTCTCCTCGCTGCCGGCGACTTTACCGGCAATCATGCGTTCAAAGTCATTGCAGGCTATGAGGGTATTTTCTGCGGCCTTTCAGCAATTTACACCGGACTGGCACAGGTGCTGAACGAAGTGTTCAATCGTGAGGTCGCCCCCCTTGGTGTTGTTGCTACAAACGAAGCAGTAAGTCAGCTAGATGAAGAAGATGATGAAGACCTCGTGCTAAATTAACCAACTAGAGAACTTGCAATTATGAATATCTATGGTAGNNGTGTAACACTGGTCTTAAATACAACAGGTTGTCACAACTTGGAACAACCCTAACTTTAATATTTATTTCTTTTCGCATCCATGCAAAATCGCTCCCGCAGCGAGTCTGACAGCGCACAGCATTCCACCGAAAATAAAACTTCTAAATTACAACCGGTTACACCAATAACAAACACTACGTCATCAACAATCAAACAATTGGCACACCCTCTGCAATTTACTAAGATAATTAATCGCGGTCATCAACAACATACAAGCTATATCTACGGCGACCCATACCAATCGCTTAAATTTAGTGTTGAAGATCTGCTGTTCTACCAAAACAGCGGTAAGCCGTTCAGCGTTATACGTAAATCCCATACCTATACCAAACCACATAACGCTATAATTACGAAAAGCCACCCAACAAGGGTGGCTTTTTCGTTTTATCCATGACAATTGTTAGCCCGTGTGGTTAAATTGTGCCCCATTTAATAATAAGGAGTACGATCTATGTATAGTTGTTCTGACCTGAAAAAGGGTCTTAAAATTATGATCGATGGCGAGCCTCATGTCATTGCTGGTTTCGACTTTACCAAGCCCGGCAAAGGTCAAGCGCTATACAAGTGTAAACTGCGCAACATGATCAACGGATCACTGTTTGTTCGCACTTACCGCAGTGGCGAAAGCTTCCCACCAGCGCCCCTTGAAGAGCGCGACATGCAGTACCTGTATCAAGATGATACCGGCTATGTATTCATGGACATCAAAACGTATGACCAAATATCTCTCAGCGAAGCAACCCTAGCTGACGATAAATATTTTCTCGTCGACAATATGGAAGTTAAAATATTGATGTTTGACGAGTTAGGCATCGGCATCACCCTGCCTATTTTCGTTAACCTGCGCGTCACCCAATCAGAGCCGTGGGTTAAAGGCGATACCGCAGCCGGCAACAACAAGCCCGCAACGGTTGAAACAGGTTTTACCCTGCAAGTGCCTTCATTTGTTGACGAGGGTGTGTTGATCCAAATTGACACCCGTACCGGTGACTACGTAACGCGCGTTAAAGAATAACAACAGCATGGCCGCGTACAACAATGGCCTTGCGTCAAAGCAGCAGCGACTCATACAAAGAGCCCGAATTTTATCTGAAATTCGGGCTTTTTTTGGCCAGCATCAGTTTCTAGAAGTGGAAACACCACAGCGCATTCCATGCAACGCCCCCGAACTGTATATCGACCCAATCGCCAGCGATGACCACAGCTTGCACACCTCACCAGAATTGTGCATGAAACGCCTTCTTGCTGCGGGCTACCCACTCATATTTCAACTGTGTCACTGTTGGCGTTCTGCTGAACGCGGCCAAAAGCATCTACCCGAGTTCACCATGCTGGAATGGTATCGCAGCAACAGCGACTACAACGAGTTGATGCTGGATTGCGAAAGACTCATTCGTCATCTTGTGCCAACAGGGATTCTTCAGTACCAAGAGGTGAAAATTGACCTCACCACCCCCTTTGAGCGACTCACCCTCGAACAAGCCTTTATGCTCCATGCGCCAGTCACTCTTCAGCACGCCATTGACACCGATTGTTTTGAAGAACACTACAGCCAATACGTTGAACCGCAACTCGGCACAACCAAACCAACCATCATCTACGATTTCCCCACCAGTATGGCGGCCCTAGCGTGTATTAAAGATGATGATCCTCAGCACGCGGAGCGTTTCGAGCTTTACATTGCTGGCGTTGAAGTGGCCAATGCCTTTAGTGAGCTGACCGACGCCGAAGAACAACGCCGTCGCTTCACCGTTGAGGAACAGCAACGACGCGACCTTGGCAAGGCACCGACTGCACTGCCAGAACCTTTTTTAAACGAGCTCTCACTGATGCCCCCCTCTGCTGGTATTGCCCTCGGCATTGACCGACTCGTCATGCTACTGACCGATGCCGATCGCATCGATGAGGTGGTAGCCTTTTGTCCTGAAGATCTGTAATCCCCTACCAAATCTTTGTTTTGTTTAAAACAATCACCTAAACCATCACCATCCCCCCCTCAACTTAACTAAACGCAAACATCTTATCCGCCACTTCTTTCAGGAGGTGAAAAACAGCGCGTCACCTGACGCAAAAAAATGATCTTACCGTACTTGTCTCCACGCACGATCCACACGTCTCTAACCAATTCAATCAGCTAGTTAGCCTCAAGATGTAGAGTTGACCACACAACGCGGTACATACCCCCGTAATGATTGAGAGAATCTAATCAACTAACATCTCTAGGTATCAGCAAGCTGTTCATTCTCACCGTCCAGTACCCGCCTCACAGTCTGCAATAATCCCGGCAAGGCCAGCGGCTTCATACAGAAAGCATCAATCCCTTGCTGCCTTGCTTGGTCTTCATCAATCTTACTGCTGAAGCCAGTACAGAGGATGGTACGCAGATCAGGTCTGATTTTTTTAAGTTCCTGAATAAGATCCTTGCCAGTCAGATCAGGCATGGTCTGGTCAGTGATCACCATGTCAAAGTGATCAGGGTTAGCCGTGAAGAGTTTCAGGGCTTCGGTGCTTTCAGTCATGGTCACCACCTGATAACCCATTTCGGAGAGCATCATTTCTCCCACTTTGGCCACCATTTCATCATCGTCAACAAAGAGAACCTTTTCGCTACCCTTGGGCATGTCTGCCTTTATTGATGTTGGTTCTACTGTTTTAGATTGTTCGATGATCGGGAAATAGAGGTCAAATGTGGTTCCTTCTCCGAGGGTGCTATTGACCTTAATCAAGCCATCATGCTGAGTGACAATCCCCTGAACAGTGGAAAGCCCCATGCCCGTCCCTTCATACATCTCTTTGGTGGTGAAGAATGGATCGAAGATATTTTCTTGAGTTTCGGAAGACATCCCACAACCGCTGTCTTGGATGCTGATTTTTGCATAGCGACTGGACTTGTTCTGATCCAGATTGGGGAAATCTTTGTCCGTCAGTTTGACAACGTCAAGAATAATATTCAGGTCCCCTTTTTCATCCATGGCATGGACAGCGTTGTTGTAGAGGTTTAGGAGTATTTCTTGAATCTGCGAGGCATCAGCATTGATCTTGGTGTGGTAACTCTCAGGACTAATACTTTGATTCAATTGAATCGTGCTGGGAATCGTTGCACCTAAAAGCTTCATGGTTTCATCAATAATGAGTGCTAATTGGAGTGAAGCCTTTGCCTGAGATTCCTTACGACTGTAGGTCATGATCTGCCTAACAAGATCTCGGGAACGCATGATGGCAATCTTGGCATTATTCAACAATCCATTGATCTCAGGATTATTCACTTTAAGCTGTGAAAGTTCTACATTGCCAAGAATAATAGAAAGATTGTTGTTGAAGTTGTGGGCAATCCCACCGGCCATGGTTCCAACTGCTTCCATTTTATATTTTTGCCGCAGTTGGGTTTCGAGTTCTAACCGATCTTGTTCGGCTTGTTTGCGCTCGGTGATATCACGGACAGTAGAAAGGATATAGGTTCGATTATCTAATTCTATGTGGGCAGCATTCACTTCAACCGGAAACTTTTCACCTGATTTTTTTATGTGGGTTAATTCAAAGGTGGCATAACCTTGGGTGAGAATCTCTTGTCTTGCGGTGCATTCAATTTGTTCCAAATTATCATCAGCGTGATTAAGATCTTTAGGGGCTAGCTGCAAGAGTTCTTTGCGACTATACCCATAGCGCTCCACTGCTTTATCATTAACTTCTGAAAAGTTTGCATAACCATCGGGCAAAATTTCATGCAAAAAAATGGCATCGCTCTGATTGTTTAAAAGGACACGGAATTTGTTCTCACTCTTCAGCAGAGCGTCTTGCGCGCGCTTGCGCTCAGTGATATCTCTGAACTCAATAACTCGGGCTTCATGTCCCTGATAAGGAATATTCTTGCCTCTAATCGCCAAAGGATAGATTGAACCATCCTTGCGGATGCCTTCAACTTCATACCCTTTATCGTACCCACTGTTAATGTTTCTTAGCACCAAGTCTAGTGAATCTGGAGCAATCAGCTTAAGCCCATCCATCCCGATAAGTTCATCGTGACTAAAGCCAGTTATTTCAGATAGGGCATGGTTGCAATCGAGAATTAATCCTTGGTCATGAATAATGACACCGCCAAAGGTTGCATCATGGAGTGCTTTAAAACGTGCTTCACTTGCACTTAACTCGAACTTGGCTAGTTTACGCTCTGTAATATCTCGGTTGCTACTGCGTCGCCCCACATAATGACCTTGTTCATCATAGACAGGATTGCAATGATGGTCTATCCAGCGTTCTTCACCTGCTTTGGTAACAATAGGAAATACTAGGGTATGGGTTGATATTTGCTGTTTACTTTTATCTATAAAATGCTGCTGAACAGTCTCTACGTACTCAGGCTGAACTAGATCAAACAATAATTGTGAGTGAGTCCTAAATTCATCCTGGGTATAGCCGGTAACCTGTTCACAGGATGGTGAGATGTAGATGTAATTTCCTTCTGGATCGGTCCAAGATTCCCAGTCATGAGTATGATCAACAAATAGCTTAAATTTAAGTTCACTGTCGCGCAATTTCTTTTCTGCTTGTTTACGTTCAGTGATATCCCTGAATGCAGCGACGCGAAAATCCTCAGTTTCAGTTACAATATTTCTCGCTTCAATTTCAATAGGAAAAAGTGTGCCATCTTTTTTTCTCCCCATCACCTCATAGGGCCTGGTCACACTGTTTTTTATGTTCTCATAGACTTTCGATTGAGACTCAGGTGCAATTAATAGCTCAACTCCATTCCTGCCAAATAATTCGTCTTTTGTATAACCAAACATCCTAACGAGTGAGTCGTTGACATCAGTTATTATTCTTTTATGATTAATCAGGATACCTTCAAATGTGACGATGGAAAGTTTTTTAAACCGATCCTCACTCTCCGTCAGTTCCTGCACAGCTTGTTTACGTTCAGCAATTTCCTCTAAAAGTTGATCGTTAACTCGCTGCAGTTTTTTACTGCGCTCTTCCACCAAAGCTTCAAGGTGATCCTTATGGTGCTGTAGTTCGTTTGTTAACCGCTTTCGTGTTAGTGCTTCGACGAAAGGGACAGAAAGGGCTTCAATTCGATCTTGATCTTGCTGGCTATAACCACCTTCTTTGTTGCCCAAAGCGATCATGCCAAACGTCTTACCATCACGTATGAGTTGAACGCCTAAAAAAGAAGTTAAAGGTGGATGCCCCGGTGGAAGTCCTACCCTGAATGGGCCAGTGTCCAAATTGTTGAGAATTAAAGCAGATTTTTCCGTTAGGACCTTTCCCCAAATACCACGAATCTCCATATTGCTAAGAAGGTTCAAGGCATCTGCTTTATCGACTTTGCAAACATGCCAACCAGGATCACTTATTGCTATGGTATCTAAACGACCCGAAGAATTTACCTCGCCAATAAATCCAAATTGACTCTCGGTTATTTCTTCAGCGACTGAAAGGCAGGAGGCTGCTACGTGTGTATCTGTTTCACAAGTCACAGCGTCTTGAAGAACCTTGTTGACTGCCTGTGCTATGGTGTTTTCTGCAAATGTCTTTTCGGCCTGTATGCGCCCACTGATATCGACGCCAAGAGAAAGCAACCCAACAATGGATCCATCAACATCTTTGAGTGTCTTGTTATACCACTCAATTGTGAGCTCCCGTCCATCCTTGGCCACAATGGAATTGACTTGTCCTCTGACATCAATATCAATAACAGCTGTCTTGAATACCTCACGGATTTCGGCATGGTCGGCTGGGGGCAAAAAGGTATCGAACCAGTCCTGGCCCTTGACCTCAGCTTCCTTGTATCCAGAGATTGTCTCCATATAAGGGTTGATCCGGCAGATGCGGCCTTCGACATCCAATACCAAAACAATCATTTGTGCCGTATCAACTAGGTTGGAGTTAAAGGCTCTCTCCTCCTGAAAGGCTTGTTCTGTCTTTTTGCTTTGCGAGATATCAACATGGAGTCCGACAAAGCGAGTCGGGTTGCCGGCTTCATCGCGGTCGGTAATCTCACCCTGCGCCAGTATCCACATCCAGCTGCCAGATTTGGTTCTAAATCTAAATTCAGCGGCATAGGTTTCTAATTCCCCAGCCAGATATTGCTGAATTGCCTTTTTAGCCGCAGCAAGATCGTCAGGGTGAACCCGCGCCTCCCATTCTTCAAATTTATGTGGAAACTCATCGGGTTCATATCCCGCAATCCGATAATAATTTGGACCAAAGGAGACGACCTCTTCAGAGATATGCCAATCCCAAATTCCAGATTTTGCCCCTTTAAGAGCTAAAGAGAGTTGCGGTGATTGATGATGAGCACCTTGCATAGACTATCTCCCAAGAATAACGGACAAACACGATGTTGTTGAAGGTGAGAGGGGGATTAATATTATACAATATGCCTTGATATGAATAAAAATAGAAGAAAATATATTGCCCACAGCTGTCCTTAACTGTAAGGGCATATATAAAATTCAAAACTTAGCGGTTATGAAATGGGAAGATCGCGTTTTTTCACAACGAACTACCCCGCAGTGTCTCGCGGCAACTATCTTGTCCGGTTTGCGAGGTCGGACCACGATAACTAATTGAAATCAACGGTAAAAAAACACGTTTATTGGCTAATTCTCGCCAAACCAATTTCATCCAATTTTTGCAACAACATGGTTTTATCAATCGGCTTAACAATGTATGCGTCGCACAACTCTTTAAATGAATTCATTACATTTTTAGGATCATCCAGTGCCGTAATCATAATGATCTTTGCTCCATAGGTCGAAGTAACACCTCTACCCTCTTCTGATTTGCGAATTTTTTCAAGAGCCTTAACCCCATCCATCTCTGGCATCATTATATCAAGGCAAATCAGGTCATATGGCTGCCCATCTTTGAGTGCTGAACGTACGGCAGAAACAGCCTCCGTGCCATTAACCACAACATTTGTCGTACCATACTCCTGTAAAAAATTTTCCAGAATAAGACGGCTGGTTAAATCATCTTCTGCGATTAATATTTTCATAACATATCCCCTCTGATTAAATATTTAACTACCAGCTTCCATAACATTCTTTAACTATTCAAACTCTCTTTCAAGATCTTCCAATGCAGCATTCAGATCCACAATATTGCCCATTTTTTCCATCATAAAAGCTACTTCGCGCAGCAGATCTCCCCCTGCGTTAGCAGCCGCGCCCTTGATAGAATGCGCCAGTAGTTTAGCACCTTGCAAATCACCATCATTTAGACAATGCCTTAACAGATCAATCTGCTTTGGAGTATCCTCCACAAACGCAGCAATAACAATTTGTAGCAAACTTTCATCATCCGCCAAACGCTTTAACATAGCGGCACGATTAAAAACAACCATACCAGTATATCGGCCCTCAAGATTTGATGATGTTTCTTGTGCATTTTGCATGATTCCCCCAATGTTTTATTTAACTACAGGGTGTTCATCCACTTACAGCCACTTTTTTAATATACTAAGCAATATTTGTGAATCAATTGGCTTGGCAATATAATCGTTCATTCCAAAATTTAGATATTTTTCACGATCTCCCTGCATAGCATTGGCCGTCATAGCTATTATAGGTATCTCATGATCACGCACCTTGGATCCATTATCACGAATGTGACATGTCGCCTCCAAACCATCCATCACTGGCATCTGTATATCCATCAAAATCAGATCATAGCTAATCGTTTCAAGCACCTTGATCGCCTCGGCACCGTTGGTCACTACGTCTGCCGACAGACCATATTTCCTGAGAAGACCCAACATTACCACCTGATTGGTTACGTTATCTTCGACCACCAATATACGCACATGTTTCTGGGGCACACTCCAGTTCGAAGAGGTATCGGTTCCTGTT
>LGVE01001547.1_pt1 | contig 17469 bp, 33 predicted proteins | sample 469871 | NCBI WGS metagenome assembly LGVE01 (sample SAMN03893561, study PRJNA290197) | marine sediment metagenome | material: sediment; isolation source: combined push core samples #3730, #5133, and #5579 collected at Hydrate Ridge | place: Pacific Ocean: Hydrate Ridge | reverse complement strand
CCAGCATTGCCACCAAGACCACTAATAAATGCTAAAATCACAGTAAAGAACGTAAGTTCAATTTCTGCATATTGATATAGTCCTGCAATCATAAGGATTGTTATAGCAGTCTGAATAAAATATGTATATTTGTAGCTTATGTTTGGGTCTGCATTCTTAGCATCGATTAACCCAGCTACATGATAAAAAGTTGCTCCTGCCATTGCTGCAAGGGATAACGCCACATTTGGCTCAATTGTTTCAATCATATGTTCACCTCCATGTTTTACCATGTAAGTGTGGACATGTATATACTACTTTGGGTCACTGCGTAACGATTTTAAGGGTGTATTATATGGATGCTTCGGCCCAAAAGCCAAACGTTTTAACAGTTTTTTTACCAGCAGCACTGGTTAATTCTGCCATTCCATTATATTGTCCTATAATCAAAGGGATTGTATACGAATAATGATAATCTCCTATTGCGTCTTTCGTGAATGCTATACCATCCAGATCAAGATCACCGTTTGGATCTTTTATTGATATATCGGTTGTGGTTGGGTCTGTTGCTGCTCCTGATGTTGGATCGGTAACAGCAGCATCTATATTAAACGTTGCTCCTGTGTATTTGTCTGTGAATGTATAATCAAGGTTAATCATTTTAAATCATGCCTCCGACAATGTTAATGTATAAATTTCAGACTCGGATAGTGTTAATGTGTATATTTCACTTTCAGATAATATAACAGTTAAAGGGAAAACAGTTTCGTCTGCTGCTAATAATCCACCGTATGGGATTGTTCCGTAAGGAGCCCCGCCAAACATTAGGATACCCCGCTCACTTTTACTATGTTTGCTACGGATACCCCATTTATTTTTTCTGGGTTTGTTACTCCGTTTATTGTTCCGGTCCAACCCGCTGCGACAGATGCAACATATCCATATAATTCGGGGGGTACCCGGATTAAACAATATGGATCTTCATTGATTATTTGCATTTGGTATTTTGTTAAAGCGACTGGGAATATTTGAGCAATGTAAATTTTACCATCCAGTTGGTTACCATATGCAGACGATGTTGAGGTATGACCGCCCCCAATCATCGCATCCATAGTATTATCAATTCCAACGTTGCCGGTTTTTCCTGTATAGCCTGTTCTTATTCCATCAACATAAACCTCAACGTTTACTCCGTCATATCGAAGCATAGTTTGAAATTGTTTTCCTAACTCAAACACCCAAGTTGGTCCAGGCAAAAGCGTTATTGTCGAAACACCAGCGCGAAGACGGATTCTAATCTTATTACCAGTATATGTTGATATCATCCAATATATATCAATTGCATTGTGTGTCGATTCTTTGGTGATTATCCGTTGATCTATGTCTGTCATACTATCAACAGTACAATCAACCACAATAGTACACTGATTAACAGATGCCCCGCTTCTGTCTGTTATATCCATAGTACCCAAATCTGTACGTTCTGTGTTCCCTGTCTGTTTGATACAATCGCCTTGCCACGTTGGAGTGTTGACCATTGTACCATCCTGTACACACATCAAATCATGAATTGTGTTTCCTGCCCCTTCAAAGAACGGCCACAAATGAATAGGCACAGGTAACCCCAGTTTGTTTGCATTGTACACCACAATACTATTCATGACACCTATTGGTAGTTGCCATTTCGGTTTTATTCGTAGATTCTTATTGTCTGTTGGTGTTATCATGCTGTAGTTGCAGTATAATATTTAGATTTCAACGTGTTACCTGATGATGCTAATGCCGCCCCGGTCTTATTTATGCAAACGGGGGTGTATCTCAGCGGATATAATATAACATGTGGTGATACTGCCCGATGTGCTGCGCTTGTTTCAGCAACACCCATAACAGAAACTAAATACTGAGATGGTGGATATACTGTACTACTGGCATCAGTCCCCGTATCTGCGTAGTTGGTGCCATCATATGACGGAACCAGATACAATTCAACGGCCGGGTTGTACTGTGAAGATAAATCAACGGATGTAAGCACCAATTCAAATTCAGCATAAAAATATCGATTCGATGTGTTATCAGGCAACACAGTTCCAACATTTACCGTATCATCCGCCAATGAATTTAAATCTGTGCTCATTAGCGTTTCTGTTCCCTGTACTACCGGTGCTATGTATGTACTGTTTCCCATTATGCGACGTCTCCCGATTTACCAAAGAAATTTAGCGTTATTTGTTTTTCAGCAAGTATATCCGTTTCGGCCGCCGTATATGCATCTTCGACCTCGTCTAATCGTTCTGCATTGGTCAAACCTGTACTACTAAACCTAACTGTCGCATCGTTCTCGAATATTTCACCTGCTTTCATGGCGGTTTCTTCGGCTGTAGTTATGTCTGGCATAACGCTTGTGATTGCATCAGCACCACCCAAACTAAGAACCAGAGCATCACGCCAACTTACGCCAACAGTGTTATTTGTCGCTGGTATTGGTATATGAAATATAGAATTTACGGTCTTCAAATCCTTACTTGTACTTCTTATGTGATATTCACTCATAATTTATAGTCTCCTGTTGATTATTTCAAATGTACATTAAATTCTTTAAATGGATATTCTTGATATTCCATACTGCCGTCTTTAAACTGTATGACCTGCATGAAGCAAGTTACATTATTATGCCATCCTATGCACCATTCATCAATTTTTACCTTTCCGTTATAGTGCCATCCACCAAACCGCCATCGTATCAGTCCTTTACAGTTAGGGTGNNGTGATTTAAGTCTACTGAATATTCTTTACCTTCTACAAATGTTTCTATTTTTATTATGGTATCCAGAACATCTTTATAATTTGTTTCACGGGAATCATATATTTTATTTTCAGTATGATAAAGTTCCCATCTACGGCGATACTCTGAATCAAGATGTTTATATTTCATGAGTATGAATATTTAAAGCTCATTTGAAGTTCGTATCCTGCATCTGTTCCTTTATATGTTCCGGTTGTTTCTGCTGCTGCTATTGCCAGGTATAACGCCATCATGATAGTATCATCTGCTGTAGTAGATAGTACCATAGAGGACCCCTCATCTGATGGATATGCATTTTGAGCTCCGGGTTCTGATTCATCTAAATCTGCGAATGTATATGATGCTGTAGTCGCATTCTGAATATAATTTTCAGTGTTAGATGGTGCGGCTTGGTCTGCACCAGATATAGCTCTATATCTTGCTACTGATGCTGCTTGATCAAATCCATTTGTAGATAGCCAAAATTTAAAGGTGTCTACTGACGTATTCCCACCGTCTGCTGTAACATCCCACATTAACATTTTTACTGCTGAATTGGCTGCTCCGCCAGAGATGTCTACTGTTCCGAAATCTAGCTCGTTACCTGCTCCCGTTGATACTACAGATTCCCCTGCAATTGCGGCCAGTCTTTCTGCTGCTGTGTCTACTGCTGTTGTTGCAATAGTAATAGGGAATGTTCTTAATCTAGTTGTTGGTGCTGCCATATGTCATATCTCCTTTGAATATTATATAGTATTAATTTAATAGTTCATAAATATATATTTTGTTGTGTCGAAAATCATATATATTTATAGCAATATATATATCTATATTATGGAATTACTTGTATCTAAATATATAAAAACAGAAAGCTTGGATAAAGATGACCTTGAAATAACCAGTCATAAAGTTGTTCTTAAAGGATCTTATGGAGATGTTAAGATTCAGATGACTGTTGACTCGACAGATGTTAGCCAATTAAAAAAGATGGTCCCTATCGAAAGAGGGATGCCGTTTGAACTTGAATTAGATGTTTAAAAAAAAGGAAGGTCCCCATTAAGGGGATCTGTTTATTCGTCATTTTGCCATAGTACGATTATATATTGTAGCTCTTCTGTGGTTATTAAATGTCCTCTTACTGGCATATCTTCGACCCAGTGATGGAATGCATGTTGGCATTCTTCAGTGGTTATTTTCTCTCCACCGTCTGTATATTCTCCAATGTACTCTTGCATCCAATCATCATCTTCATTACTATTTTCTCCACATTTGATAATGGTTACTTCATTTTCATTATCAATGTCGCTCAGGTCTCCATCAAAACATTTGACCACAATATCATATGATTTAGTGTCCCATGGAAGATAAATATCATTTCCACTATTATCAAAACATTCTATGTTTTCAAAGCGAAGATTGTTTCCTCCAATTCCAAACCCATTAAAGCATCCAGATACAGTGCAGTCTTTAATAACTGAATTGTGAAGTATGTACTTGTTTGAAAAATATCCTTGGTCAGATACATCTGTAACATCACAACCGGTAAAGAGTAAATTGTTACATAGCTGTTCTTCCCAATGTTGATCATAGTTAACTCCCGAAACACCCTGGCCAAAATTGAACCCGTTGTGAGAGTCTACATTATCAATATCTACATTGGTCAGCGTGATATCATGAATCATATAGTCTGAGTTTGGGTTATATGATTCATCGTGTGGAGATGTCAAAAAATCAAAAGCGTTTGGTGATTGCGACGGATGCCTAACATCTTTAATAAGGATGTCCTTAAATTCGATGTCGTGAGCTCCTGCATTGCAAGCATAACCTCTGCTGTATGATCTTAAGGAGTCTACATTGGTGATCTTGATATCGTGTGTATTTCCTCTATATTTACCTGAAATGTAACAGGCTGATCCATAGTGCGACGATTCAATGTTTTCAATTTTAATATAACTTATATCGACTATATGGATTAGTACATCACTGTTTACTGTATCATCATGATACATCTCCACTTTTTCGTCGTTGTGATTTGTTACTGTGATCCAATTATCTGAAGTTCCGGATCTTTCAAACCTAATTTTATCATTCCAGTATGTACCTCCACCAATGTACAGAATATCTCCTGGTGCTAGTTTACCAGATCCATATTCTACTGTGCAAAATGCTTGATTCAAAGACGTTCCACTGTTGCTGTTATCTCCATTTGGAGTAACATAGTATTCCTCTGCTACTGTTACCCCAGTCATTGCGAATAATGCAAGTCCCGTAATTAGCAGTGCTATTACAAATTGTTTTATGTTGTTCATTGTTTCACTTCTTTTTATTGAATATTTTATCTGCTATTATATGAATCCATGTCACTATTGCTATACAGATGATCAATATAGCTCCGATTTCCAATATTATGTTTAATAATGGAATTTCGGTTAGTAAATCAAGTGAAGCTGCTATCAATATGATAATTGATAAAAAAATAAGCAGATTCAAAATGATAGATATAGGGCCCCATATAAACGAATGAGATGCTCCTTGATGTTTCATAACTTCTCTGTATGGATACCAGATCCATCTCATTATTCCCCACCTGCGATATACGCTCGAATCTATATCTAAATCAGGTGAGATATAGTAACTTACCAGCAAAAAGCTGATATTAAAAAAAACATAATGTTTAATGCTAATATCTGAATAAAATATAAATATTAAAATATTTAATATAGCCAATATTAACCAATTTATTGTGATGTGCTTTTTACCCGATGGCATCAGTGTGTTAACCAGTATACTATAAATCCTACTCCGGTCGCTGTTGCTCCCAATAGTGTTAATACTGCAATTCTATATGGCTGTTCCAAAATATATGTTAATACGCCCATTTATCCACCTCGTTTGATTATAATTTCATTTGTTTTTTTATTTTTTATGAAGTTAATTCTTTCATTGTCATCATCAATACCTAGTTCTATTCTTACTTCTTTTGGTATAGTACATCTACCTAACAAAATAGGTGATGTTCCTAAATACTCACCATCTGAGTTCATAATATATAACTATTAGTATACTAATATATATAACTATCGTTATAATCTGCCGTAAAGTTTAAATAATAATAAATATAACTATATTAATATTAGTAATAATAATATGGATAAGGTGATTGAATGAAAATATTTGAATCGTTAATAATACTTTTAATGCTCTGCAGTCTTGTTACGACTGTCAGTGCATTGCCAGAAGAATTTGATGAAACAGGAACTGATATATTAACCATCGGTGATACATTCTTTGGATGGTTGTACAAAGTATTAGTCATGCTCATGATGGGTATGTCAATTGTTGCAGCAATTTATATAATCAAAGATTCTGCATCAACTAAAACTGATGGGAAAACCGGTGCATCTGGTTTGCGGATTGCTAAAGGGATCATATTAGCATGTGTATGTCTTTTAGCTCTTCCTTTCATTATAAATATGTTATAGGTACATCATGAATAGAATAATTTGTTTTGTTGGTGTACTACTGTTTTCTTTTTTAACTGCATCAGCATCTAATTATTCCGTGCCTGTTTTGAATAACATAACTGATTTATATAATTTTTCAACAGATGTCAATTGGTCTGATTCGTATATTGATTCAGAGCTGATCGAACATTATTATAGCTGGCATAGTAGTAAATCATCAGTAGAACAAAATAAAGAGATTAATGATCCTGTTTATTTTGGTCTTCCACCAGAAGTAATATTACATCCTGGGTGTGGTCCGGTTCAATGGGTTTATTTTCATCCAATAGGACCTCAGTATGAAGTTATCCTCGAAAACAAATCATATTCTAATTCAACTGAATTGGTATATCTTCTTGGATATCTCCCTACACCGAAGAAGAATATAAATCGAATTACAATAGATAGCGTAACTAATTCCCCTGTTGAGTACATTATAAATGATGATACAGTTATCGTAAAAACAACAATAACAGTAGATTATCACAAAAGAACTAAACGTAAAACTCAGCCAGGGTTTAAAAAGGAATATTTTGTTTGTTCTGTTGATTTGATAAATCAGTATAATGTGTCTTTATGGCCTAAAATGGAGAATATAAATTATACAGTGGATGCAACTCTTATAAATCATTCACGTAGATATACTACATTACATATCCAGATCCCGGCCAACCTGTCTTATTATAAATTGGTTGTTGAATCTCAAAATCATACAGGGTATTTTACAAAAACAAATTATGTTTATTATGAATTATTTAATAATTCGTATTACATGGAGCTTTTTGATTTTATAGATGACGACGGGATGCGTCCATATGGAACTAATGTGTTTTTGTTGCCATTTGATCAAGAATATACAGTACAGCTCTATACAGGTACGCCATTTGAAAAAGTAAAAATTGGAGTGAATGTAACACATGAAAATAAAAAGAAAGAAAAAAGAGGATTTAATCAAGTATATTTTGGAGCCTTGGTTTCTATGATTACCGCTTTTATTATTTTATGGAGGTCTTTTAATGGTCTTAACTGAAATATTACTTAAGCATCAGTTTGAAGATATGTCTTATGAATCGGTTGGGTTCACTGATGGTAATCTAAGTAATACTAATGGTACTGCAATTGAAACAATAGAAAAATGTAGTATTGTATCGCCAGACATACTTAATTTTCCTGAGCTCGTTGCTAGGTATGATTTTTTAGTAGATTTTGCAAAAGATTTTTTTTTGTTAATACTGTTAGTCTGGTTGATAGGATATGTAATTCAATTAGTTGATGAGGATAAATACGGCCAATATGCATCAATGATTCCTTTCATAAAAAGATCTTTGATTGCAATGACTGCGATCATAGCAGGTATGCAGTTGTATAAAATGTTGATGGATCTTAACCTTGAATTATCTGTTATATTTGGCGGATCTGATTCATTGATTGATACAATAACAGGTCCTTTTATAGGGGACATGGGGTGTATGATGACTGGATTATCAGCGTTTATGATCACGTATTTAGGGATCTTTTATGTAATTCGATACATCCTGCTTGTTGTAGGTTTAGGATTATGGGTATTTGGTTGGTTATTTTGGGTTGCCGGAACAGGTCATTCAATGATCTGTCACAAACTTGAAACACTTGGATTGTTTTTATTACAATTCGTAGTAGCAAATATATTTATGGGATCTATAATGTGCTTTGTATTTTGGATGGGTCGATTAATAGTTATTATTGGCAGTACACATGGATTCGTTGGAGCTTGGGGATCTTATATGTTAGGTTTATGCTTCTGCCTGCTTGCTGGTTTTGTTCCAGTTGTAGCTTTTATTTGGTTAATGCGTAGTCCTCGATATATGGTCCACAGAATAACAGGAGGAATAGTATGAGTAGTGAAATGGATGAAGGATATGATATGCCATCAGACCTTAAACACAGCTCAAACCCTTTATGGGGGATGAGCGTATTACATTTTGTATTTTTGGTTATAGGTATTGGTGTATTGGCAGCATGGATAAAATTAATTTATTTAATTGGATTAGACTATACATCTAACATATTTGTAGCTGGTTTGATTATAATTATTGCAGTGGTTGGATGTCTTGTTTTCTTTGAATTAGATATTTGGCTATATAATGGTTTCCGATATGTAACTAGACCTTATAGATATTCGAGTCAAGAAACTGAATGTAAAAACTTTAGTGGGGTATATGGTATTGAATCTGATTACGTCTATAGTAGATATGGTGATCTTTGTTCGATATTGAAACTTGATGCAATCAACTCAAACCGGATAGATCCTGAAAAAGTTGATATTGTTGAGTCAATGGATAAAACCTTTTTAAATGCATTACCGTGTCGTATACAGATAGTTGGATATTCAACAGATTATAGTCTGGATGCATATTATAAATATATGCTAAAGTACGCTCAGCGTTTACCTTCTAAAACTAAAACATTATTGCTTGCTCATCTTGACTTTTACCGTAAGTACTGTGATGAGTTGAATCTAAATGAAAAGAACATATACATGATTATTAAAGTATCGTCCGGTACTGCCAGGCCAAACGATGAATTAAATCTTCGTACAAATATTATACAGTCTAATTTAATATCATGCGGTGTCGCTGGAACTCGTTTAACTGAAACAGATTTGGCTAATATGATTATTACGTTGACTACAGGTATTGGAAAGGAAGGAATAGATTATTTAAATTTATATTCGGATGTGGAATAAATGTTTAACCATTTAAATGAGTTAAAACACTATCTCAATCGATCAAATGATTGGGTTAGTTCTTTTTTGCGTACAACAAAACCCCCTAAATCAGATAGTATGTTAGCTGGTTTTGATTCTCGATTTAGAGATATCATCACCCCGGATCATATTGTTGAACATTGGAACAGTATATTTTATCGTGGTAAATATCACTCAATCATTGGTGCAAAAGGTTACCCAGGAGTAATTAATCACGGTTGGTTATATGGTATCATTAATGATACTCAAATTGATACTGATTTCTCACAATTTATATCCCCTGTGCCTCTCGATGTTAGTCGAGCACAAACACAAAGGTTCCTTAACAAATGTTTAGTTGAGGTCAAATTGTTAGAAGACGATGGCCGGATTGTGCCTGAATCATTGACTAACAAAATAAAAGCCGCTCGGTTTAAGCTAAAATCATTAACTGATGGTATTGAAAAATCATTCGAAACATCTATTTATATTAAAACATCTGCATCTACAGAGGATGTTTTAGATTCAAATGTTGGATTAATCACATCTAAATTAAAAGGATTAATGGTAATTCCTTCAATCCTTACATTTCGATATAAAGCTGCTCATGAGTCTATGATGCCTATTTGTAGTGATTTAGTTAACTCCGTACGGTTGATGGATACTACTTCAACAGCACGAACTATGCTGTTTCCTGGTAGGGCACGGGTTGATACAGATAATGGGGGAGTTATAATCGGTGTAGATTATGACACAGGGATTCCGATTGTATTTGAAAGATTCAATAAAAGTCTTCATAATTTCAATGTGGCTGTGTTCGCGGAGTCTGGGTCCGGTAAAACATTTCATACCTCTTTGGATATCTTGCATCAGATTCATCAGGGTAATAATGTATTTGTTATAGATCCTAAAAACGACTATACAGTTTTGATTCAAGAAGCAGGAGGAACTGTAGTTGAAATAAAAGAAGGGTCAGACAATATAATAAATCCGTATCAATTAGGTAAATGGTTTGGCAGTTCTCTTGCAACAAAACTACAGGAGCTCCCGGTGTTTTACAAAATGTTGTTTGGTAAAGACTCAATCACTGATGCCGTTGCTCCAATCGTTAGTATCTGTAATCAAAAGATCTATGCTGACTGTGGGATAACTGATGATCCTAAGACCTGGGATAATGATCCGCCCACATTGTCTGATTTTTATGTTGCTCTCGGTGAATACTTAGACGGTACATTACTACAAAAAAGAAAACCATCCCAAAACGAGATCAACGCCGGTCATGCCCTATGGGTAAAAATCGAGCCTTTTGTAGATGGCCCGTATAAAGCTTTCTTTGATGGACAAACAACTGTGGACCTGTCAAATGATATAATCAGTTTCAATATCTCTAACGTTCCTGAGATGATCAGAACTCCTGTAATGTATCAGATTCTTTCATTGAGTTATAATACTATGAAAGAAACCCAACGAGGCTTTCTCACGCTGTATCTTGACGAAGCATGGGAGTTATTTTCCACTAATTCTGAATACATAAAGAAGATGGTTAAGACCTGCCGGTCCGCAGATATGAGCATCTACATCATCACACAGGATACTGCGGATGTTACTTCATCTACTGCTAGCAATGCAGTAATAGGTAATACATTCATGACTATTCTTATGAGAATCAAACCTGCCTTCAAACAGCAGATTAAAAGTATGTTTGATTTGACTGTTGCAGAAGCCGAATTTATAACTACCTGTGGGAAAGGTGAAGGGATCTTTATAGTTGGAGCTAATAAGGTCCGGTTCAAAACTCCATCTGCTCCTGAGGAACAAGAGCTCATTGAAAAGATTACAAATAGACAAGCATCTGATCAAGATATACAATCTGAAAAATTCGATAGTAATCTTGAATTTTATAAGAACAAAGATCTTACCACAAATCAAGTAAAATTATTAATGAGAAATGATTATGAAATTACTGATGGTCCAGTTTTAGGAAGAGGTAATGCAAAATATGTTATCAAAAATTTAACTGGAAATCAAGGTTCAGATCATTTCATACTTACTAGATTACTCCATGATGAAGCTAAAAAACTTGGCTTCGAATCTAAAATATATGACTATAGTGAAGGTTCAGATCTTATAGATTGTGACGTTGTAATAACGGACGATAATGGAGTTTCTTTAGGTTTTGAGATTGAAACCGGAACTAATAACATGGAAACGCTCATTAGTAAGACGAAACGCTTAGATGTTCTCCTTTCAAGTCCTAAAGCTGAAGAAAAGCTAAAGAACTGGTTCTTTGTTGTTCCATGGAAGGAAAGAAAGAAGTATTTAGACCTACATGATGATGTCATTACGTCTGGTGATCTGGTGGACCTGTTAGTGAAATTCAAAAACAAATAATTAATCTAAGGCGTTTATTCAGGAAAAGCTAAAGAAAAAGCTGAAGAACGTCTTTATTCTTTTTTTAATATACTATTATTTCTTTAAATAACGCTGTTTTTCTGGGATTATATACAAATCTATATTATTTTATTGCTGGTATTGTTTTACTGTTATATTTATATCTACTCTTCTCGATTTTCAGCTAAAAACACGTATAAAATAAAATCATAATAAAAATTATAATATAATATAAAAACAAACAAAAAAATAAAATAAATAAAAAAAACAAAATATTATATATTTAATATCATTGTATATCCTAGCATCCCAAGAAATACTGTAATTATTAGAATAATTAGAATATAAATTAACTTATAGTTTTGATTATATTCATTCATTCCAGGATCTTGTTTTGTTAGATGTATAATTTCTGGTATTATTTCTTTAATCATCTCATTTCGCTCCTTTTAGTGTATAGTTTAACCCCCACCTTCAATTAAAATCCGTTGTTCGTCTTCTGCGTAGTTATTATAAGGCTGTTTATAGGCAGTGTTATTTTTCCCAATATGCCCATTGTTTGTAGAACAAATCCTCTTCTTTCAATTTCTTTCTCATGCTAAGTCCATAAGGATACCCCTTTGCACTATATGTATATTCAGTCCCAAATATTACTGCAGTACCATCTATGATTTCGTCTATTTCTCCCATCCAATACCCCCCATCATACCTTCTCCTTACAAATACTATATCTCCTTTTTTCATTCCAGTTTCACCTCTATAAAATTAAAAATAAAATCTAAACTTTGTAGTATATATAATCCTACTACAATAATTGTCACAATTAGAATAATTCCGATCAATATTTCTTTCTTATTCATCGTCATTTTCAACCCACCCTTTACCCTGGCACTGAGGGCATATGTATATCTTTGTTTTCATCCAGTCTAAATGTCCTTTAATGATTGCATCTACCTTTTCTTCTAGCTCATAATAGTTATTTGCGTTGACATCCTGGACCTTCCCGGCATAAGTATATGTTTTCTTTGAGATCTCTATTACTTTTTTTCTTTCTTTTCTTAAAGGATCGTTTTGATACGGTACTGTAGCTTGCACTTCAAAATGAAAATCAAAGTCAGAAGTTATCTTGCAATGGTCCGGTAAGTTCTTCTTTGCTGCCTCTCTTATTAAATCGTACACTTCATTTCCTTCTATATAACAAGGAAGTGTATGCCTTACAATCATGTGTTTATCAATATATCCTGGAAACTTTACATGATAGTTATATTTTTGTTTGATAAGTGGCTTACAATTCATGTCTATGACTTCTATAGTCATGTCTACTATTTGCCATTCATCCGACTCTTTCCTATATACTGGTTCATACAACCCTCTTATTTCACTGTTTTCACATTCATCATCACAACATTTGAATGATTCCATTGTCATGTTAAGTGGTGTTTTTTCAGTGGTCACAAATCCATCTTTTAGTCTATATTTTATGACAGATTTACTTCCTTTTTGAAAGTGTTCTGCCATTGTTGGAACAGATTCAAATACTTTCCAATTTTCATTAAATGACTCCTTCTCTGTGGCATCAAATCGTAAAGTATATTGTCGTAGCTTAGACGAATATTTATCTTTTTCCTTCACATAGACTGTATTGTTGGATATTATTGCCACTAAATTCAGTTCCAATGTATTTTGTTTCATATTTATTCCTCCGCTTTAGTAGTTTTAAAAAAATTTCCATTATTTTTATTTAGCTCCTTTATTTCTTTCTTCATGATCCATATTCCTGCCAGTGAAGCCAATAATATTAAACCATCTGCACTAGATCCGGTTATTATCATCGTCACTGTTACAGTGAATAATATATAACCCAACATAATTTCATCTTTCATGTTCATGCCTGTTTATCTCCATTAACTAAATCCATGTATTAGCATGTGTGCTAATGTCACCACTACTGCAATATAAAATACACTATATACTAATACTATTATCCAATTGACTGGTTTACCTATTATTACCTTGTTATCGTCCATCGGACCATCCCCAGGTAATGATAATCCATGCTGCCCTGCGTACTTCATCCCTACTTAGCTTATGTAATTTCATTAAAGTTTCAATGAGCTCTTGACGGTTATCAAAACCATCCTTCAGAGCGTCTTCTTCTGTGAAATCATATCCTTGTTTGATCTCATAGTCTCCTGTTTCAATACCTATTTTGTAACAATCTGGGTGCTGATTCCGTGGATTTTTCCACCAGATATCAAGCTTTTGGTTACGATCTAACCTGTTTGACCAAAATTTCACGTTCTTCCTGATAGTCTGCTGCTTATCACCGGATAAAAGTTCTTTTTGAAGGGTGCTAAATGTTAAAAGGGTCATATTCAATATCCCTCAAAATGCTCTATGTGTTTTTTTGCTTCCAGTAAGCACTTTTTTGTTTGAATTAAGTCTTCATACCATCCAGTAAACAGATTTCCTTCTTCAATCGTCACGGCAATTAATATTTCAACTTCATGCAATGATTCGATTATATTTCTCAGTACTTCGTTCATGATCATTCCTCATTCCAATCAAGATTATCCCAGTTTTCAATTATCCAATCTTCCCAATCATCATAAAAATAAGGATCTCCAACTAGATTATCTGTATCATGCCATCCTGCCCATTCTCCTGTTGCAGGGTCAGTGATCGTCATCTTTTTGTTGTCAACACTGGTTTCATATTCGTACATTTCTTCGAACATTTCAATTTTTGTCATGCTCATTCACCCCAAGACCTTTTCAATTCTTCTATGTCTTCTTTTAGCTGGTCTTTAAGCTCTTTCCGTTTTTCTTTAAGTTCTTCTTTTCTTTCTTCTCTAAGATCTGTGATTCGCTCATTGTAATCATCTTTTATTAGATCAAGTTCTTCTTCAAGCTGTTCTTTATGTAACCATTTGAGATCTTCTATTTCTAACTCTAAATTTACTATATCGGTCATGATCATTCACCTCTCGTTAAGTGGTGCTCTGCGCTCCTTAGCTCTGATTTTATGGGCCCTTCACTTAACATCGTCATTGCTGCCCTGATATTTACCAGAGCATGCTCAATTCGATCACAATTTTCTCCTTTTAGTTCCAGTTCTGTCTCTTCTGTATTCAATGCTAATGCCATACCTCTTTTCATAGCGTTTTTCATATTTTTTTTCATCCTGTTTGAGTAGTCAGTGCAGATCTTATTAATTTGTGTGTTCAATTCTTGATCGGTCATTCCTTCAAATTCTTTTTCTGTAATTGTGTTAATATTCATGTTATATATCTCCATACTAATATATATCAGTATTTACTTATATAGTTTTCGGTTTAGTAATATAAATGTAAAATGATAAATATACTTGGCGATTAATACCCGTTATCTCCGCAGAATAGATTTCCTATGCTTTTGTTAACTCGATCATTCTACATGATATAGGAATATGCTATTTTCTGCGGTCACCTCTATACGTTAGGGGGTATAAAACATGTCTATTCGTATAGCACGGCCTACTGCTTGCGGTTATATTGCTATCGAAAAATATTAAAAAAAAGTGCGTTTTTGTCCCGGCACGTCCGGTGTTACAAAAAAGATGATTTATATTTTAATAAGTAAATATTATATTTTAGGGTTATAAATTGTCTTCTATATATTTTAATTCAGTCCCGCATTTTTCACATACGTACCATACTATACCATCTGCACTACACTCTGTCATTGGACTACCACAGCTAGTACATTTACCTTTTTGCATACTCGTTCACGCTCCATTTTATAAATAAATTAAAAAAAAAGAAAAGGAGTACTGATTATTCAGTACTATTGATCTGGTCTGCGCCTCTCCTGGGGATATCATGGAATAGATATGTATCTACAGATCCATCCACTGTATAGGATCCAACTGCAAACTCATTGAAGTGGATCTCTACTTTTGTGTAGCTTGTTTCATCTATGAACATTGAAAAGTCCATAGGGACTAATTCTACAGTTGTCCTGTCTATGATAACTACATGTTCCTTTGTGTTTACAGGATATATTTCATTATATGTGCTGGTATATATCAGTCCGCTTTCCAGTTCAAGACATTTTGGTTCTACTGGCTGAATTACGGGTCCATAGTTGTAAAAATCCTCTATTGATCCCTTGCATACATTCGACATGTCCAGACCTTCTGAGCATGTTATACCATATCTTACGGTCCCAAACAATACCTCTTCATTTGGTGATACATTCCGATGGCTGAAAGTAAGAGTTACAACATCTCCGCCGGATACATTATCAAGAACAATTTCATTTGTGAAATTAGATCCATCGACTGAAACAAGAGTTTCAATTTCACAATTACTTGGTGTTCCCAGGTCCATTTCAACCGTTGCCGTACTGTTGTATCTTTCGATTACTGCTGCCGAAGCTACACCTATCACCATTATAGCAATCATTATAGCAAATATTGATTTTAGTTTATTCAAAGTTTACACTTCCACTGAGCATATTATCTCATATTTACTTATACTTTTCAGAGGCTTTTTTTTTTGACTGTAAAAACTACTAATACCTGTAATTGAATACAGAATTAGTATATTTATTTAATTGAATAATTATATACTCGTTATCCTCCATAAAAAAAAGATAGGCAGGTTAACTGCCTTTATTATCATTTATCTCTTTCAACTCTGCGATCTGTATTTGGGTTTTATTATATCTTTTCCATTCTTCAATCCAGTCTACTTTCTTTGTCCAGAATGAAGGTACTACTTCAAAAAACCATATGAACCATCTACCGCATTCAGTACACTGTTCTCGACCGTTTGAAATTTCATCAGTATAATACCCGTCATCGTCTTGATCAGCAAACCCACAATACGGACATACTGGATAATATGTGCCGTCTGTGTCTATTTCATCATTGTCCATCATTAGCTCCATACTAATTTGGTAGTTATTGGTATTAAATTGGTAGTTTACTATCATCTTCTGCATGTAGTATTATTCTAAATTCATCTTCATCTTTGATGATCTGGAATAAACTACTTTTAGTGTTTTCGGTCCATTGATCCAATTCGCATAGAACATATGTATAGGTATTGTAATTCATATCTATTATGTCACAGATATGATCTGCAGTTCTATTCAATTGATCCGGCTTGATCCCACCATTTATTAGTGCCACTTCGATTTGTCTTCTTTTCTCTGTGTTCATATTTTATCATTCCTTTAGTTTTTTCTTACTTTCTTCTTCTGCTTCTTCGGCCTCAGCAAAAGTACTGTACTTTTTCAGAGTGTAAGGGTTGATGTATTGAGTAACTACCATTTATTCACTCCACCCAATCTCTTTTGATATCTCAGGAGTCATTCCTCCTAATTTTTTAAATCTTTTCTCAAAGATTTCAAAATAAGGCAATCTGTCATCAAAGTATGGTGAATCCGATGGTGTGAATCTCCACAGCCTTGCCATTTCAAGGTGTGACATATTATCGATGCCATCAATTACTTTTTGATCTGGCTTCACAGTATATCAACTCTCAACATGTCATCTGGTAGTACTTCTTTGATTTCCAAAAATAATTTCAAGGTCTTTTCACAATCAGCTATATTATAAGTTAGGATCTTGTCTAAAATATCTGGATCTTTTGTTTCTTTCCATTTAGTGAATAATCCAGGAACTTCTTTACCTCTCATCCCATCATCCTTGATCTTCATAAGATATAGGCATGCGTCTTTTAACCCGTCATGGGTTTTGTTTTTCATTATACCTTTCTCTTTTAGGTATTGGTTAATTTGTATCTCTGGAACCAATTCTTCTATTGATTTCATAGTCGCCCCCTTTGTTGACTCAGGCCGGATGTTCATAGCTTTGGCCATTTTGTTTACGCCCGGTGTGTCCATATCACTGATTGTTCCAACGTCCAGGAAATCAAGAATAAACCCATTTTTTATTAATGGGAATACATCAATGTGCCGCCTTCCTTTTAGCGGCCATAGGTGTGTTAGATTATTCATCACGTATTTGGTACGGAGTACCGGCAAATCAAATGCCATCTTTCCTGGTGAATATGTCCGGCCACCCATATACGTTAATAATAT
>LGVE01159430.1_pt1 | contig 17702 bp, 16 predicted proteins | sample 469871 | NCBI WGS metagenome assembly LGVE01 (sample SAMN03893561, study PRJNA290197) | marine sediment metagenome | material: sediment; isolation source: combined push core samples #3730, #5133, and #5579 collected at Hydrate Ridge | place: Pacific Ocean: Hydrate Ridge | reverse complement strand
AACTGCTTAACAAGGGAGAACCGCGATTGATGGAGCCTTGCCTGAATAATCCGCGACTCAAGGAGGCGGCAAGCGCCCGATTTTTACGGGGCCCGAAAGCAACCGCCGAGACCATCTCTATCATCGCCCGACATCCCCGCTGGCAAAAACGGCCCAATCTTCGCCAATCGGTGCTGCGCCACAGGCACACCCCCCTGATCTGGTTTACCTTATGGTTACCGAAACTTCCGCTGCGCGAACTGCGCACCCTGCTGTCGCGCCAGTCAATCCCTGCCCAACAAACCCTGATCCATAATGAACTAAAGCAACGCAGGCCTGAATGAAACCTGTCTATTGAAAATATAACTATACTTTGACCATACTTGCATTTTCGTCTTTCGTTATATGACCATAATATGGTATTTTGTTCCGCCTGCGGAAGCGTGACACCGCAGCCAATAATCACCCCCTAGTGCTCCCTGTTTAGCCACCGCTTACAAACAGGGGGTTTTATTTATGTTGCCAGTACGGCTAACAATTAATAAAGATGACCATGATAACTCTGCTGATTGTAGACGACTCTCCGATTGCCCGGCAAATTCTCAAAAAATGCCTGCCAAAAGAGAGTAATTATTCTGTTATCGAAGCGTGCAACGGGCAAGAAGCATTGGAGAAGTTCCGCCAATACCGGGCCGAAATCACCTTCATGGATATGACCATGCCGGTTATGGATGGCTTTCAGGCTATCGCTGAAATCAAACTGATTGACCCGGAAGCCATTATTATTGCCCTCACAGCCGACATACAAAAAAAAGCCAAGCAGCGCATTAGCAGTCTTGGCGCCCTGATGCATCTGGCCAAGCCGGCATCCCCACAAGCTATCAGGGATGCCTTGGCCAAGGCTGAACAAGCCCTTCGGGGATAGATCGAAGGGAGACAAGATGGCAGAAGTTCAATTTTCCGTCCTGGAAAAAGACATCCTGCAGGAGCTAATGAATATCGGCTTCGGACAGGCGGCAGCCGACCTGGCCCAGGTCATCGATCTCTCCATCGAGCTCAGCGTCCCCGATATACAACTCTTTAAAGCCCGCGATCTGCGTGAGCATATTGCGAATGCGGTAGATAAAGACCAGGAGTTCAGTCTGGTCGAACAGTACTTTCTTGGCAAGTTCAAGGGCATTGCCCTGATGGTCTTTCCTGCCAAAGCCGGCAAGCAACTCGTTTCCCTCTTCGGATTACAGGACCATCGCAACTCACCGTCCGAACGCCTAGAGCTATTGGAAAAAGAGGCGATGATAGAAGTCGGCAACATCCTTATCGGAGCCTGTGTTGGCAAGATCACCGAGTTACTCAACGATGTGGTCATCTATTCACCACCACGAGTCATGATTCACGACGTACGTAACAGCGCCCTGCCGAAAAGCATCTTTGACCCCTCCAGTATGGCCATCTCCATGAAGACCGTTTTTCATTTTGAGCAACAGGAAATCAGCGGCCAGCTATTTTTGATCGCCAACCAGGAATCCATCGCCTGGCTGAAATCGGCCCTGCATGCTTTCATGGAGCAGTACGAATGATTTTCAATCAGATTTCCGACATGATTAATATGGGCCTGGTAGTACAGGACGAGGACCTGAAGGTTCACTTCTGGAATCGCTGGATGGCTCTACACAGCGGCATCGACTCTGAGGAAATCGTCGGTCAAAGCCTGTTTGACTTCTTCCCCAATCTCAACGAGCCCAAGTTCCTGCGCAACTGCCGAGCGGTCTTTACCTTTGGCAATTTTGCCTTCTTCTCCCAGAAGCTACACCGCTACCTATTTCCCTTTCGTCCTGCCTACAGCGACAAGGCCCGCTTCGACTACATGCAGCAGAGCTGCACCATGGGACCGATTCGGGATGAAGACAAGAGTGTTCGCTATATCTTTTTGTCAGTGAACGATGTGACCGAGGTGGTCAACTATGAGGAACAGTTGATCGAAATGAATCAGAAGGATGCACTGACCGGCATCTATAACCGGCGGTTTTTTGGTCAGAAACTGCAGGAAGAGTTCGTGCGTAGCCGACGCCATAATCGACCTCTAAGCCTGATCATGATCGATATCGACCATTTCAAGCAGGTGAATGACAACCACGGCCATCAGGTCGGTGACGAGGCCCTTAAAGCCTTTTCCGCCCGGGTAAAGGACCGCATTCGCAAAACCGATATTCTGGCCCGCTACGGTGGTGAAGAGTTCGCCTGTCTGCTACCGGAAACCAGTGGTTCGTCGGCCCTGAGACTGGCCGAAGTTCTGCGCCGAATCGTCGCCGAGGAAAACTGGGTCTGTCGGGATGTGAGTCTGCGGATGACCATCAGCATCGGTATTGCCGAGGGGCACCCGGAGATAGCGGACGGCGAAGCACTGCTTAAAAAGGCCGATGACGCTCTGTACGAGGCCAAGGCCGGGCGCAACCGGGCAATCCTCTACGACTAAGGCGCCTGCCCTTATTTACTCAGCAAGCCTCTTCTCTAAGCGCTGCGCAGCGACAGCCAGCAATGACTCTGCCTGGCCCATCGCCGGCTCCGTACTCATTCCCCCCGCTATGGTCTGCTCGCACAGGGCCAGACCGACCTCCCTGCAACGAACCGGTTCAAGCAACAGCTGCCCGGCCAGCACAACCTTCATCACGCCCCCCCCCTGATTAGCCTAATTCACTGCGTTGTTCAGGATTGCTGCGCAATAATCTTGGCGACGATATCAAATACCTCCTGCTCCTCGATCCAAAGCACAACACCGTTGCCCTCTTCATCGCTACCACAAAGATACCCTGCTCCATCGGGTTGTCCTCCGCAGGTTTTGCAGGAAGCATGGACTTCCAGGGGATGATTTTTATCCATTTTCATAATAATTTGTTTTTGCGACATATACCCTCCTTTTACATCATTGCCAAATGCTGCGTAACTAGCAGAAACCGGATCTACCTCAATCGCCCAAATCAGTATCAATGAAACCGGCGCTTGCAGCTTAGTTTAGAGATTTACTCAACAATTGTGTGGCACGCCCCAGAAGTGGGTCAAAAAAGAGTGGGGCATGCCTCACTCTATAAAACACAGACCATTCATGTTTTGCCTTATTTCTTGGGAGGTTGCATAGACATAATGAGTCAACACTTAACAGCCTAGCAATTTACTCCTAAAAAAAAGACACGCTCTCAATAATTCCAAACACTTGCATTATTGCAGGACATCCTACCTCATCTGCTCGCACAATCAATTCAAATCTGGCATAACAATTGCCATTAGTACGATTGATCAGATGGTACCAGCAGGTACTCCTTGGCCACCAATTTATAGCAAAACAGGCCAAAGTTGATTCTGTAAAAGCACCGGACCATCTCACTAATAAAAACGAAAAGACTATGGGACATCATAAGCGAGGACAGCAATTGTAACGATCTGCCTATTTGTCTAAATAACATGAATTCTCGAATAACAACCTCAGGAGAAACGAATGATCAAATTGAAATTGCGTGCTCAGATTCTAGTCCCAACTCTGCTTGCTGTGGTTATCGGTATGACTGTGGCCACCCTGCTGTCCTATCAGGCCTCTAAAAAGGCCCTGCATAGTAGCATAAAAAAACAGATGCAGCAGACAACTGTGGCGCTGAGCAAACAGATCGACAACTGGGTCGACGACCTTGCCAGCGACATCAAATCCCTGGCCAACCAAGATGTGATGCGTGCCCCCCTTGAACAGAGCGGAGACACAACGGCTTCTGCCAACCGTGTGCTGCAGGAAATGGCCAAAGAGTACGGCAGCTATGAATTGCTGGCCATTGCCGATCAGAACGGCACAGTAGTGGCTGCCTCAGAGCAACGCTACGTTGGAGAACTGAAAATCGCTGATCGCGGTTACTTTCGCACTGCTCTTGGTGGAGAGGCTACTATCTCCGAAGCTATAAGAAGCAAGGTGAGTGGCGAACCTGCCTTTGTAATAGCAACCCCTGTTGAGCTCAACGGAAAGATTCAGGGTGTCTGTATCGGTGTCGTCGATCTAACTCACTTCGCCAATGAGTTCATTAAGCAGATAAAGGTGGGCAACAAAGGTTATGCGTATCTTATAGATAGCAAGGGCCGCTTTCTCTCCCATCCCAAGGCGGCACTAATTCTGGACCGCTCACTCAGCGAATTCGACTGGGGCAAAGAAGTCCTCAATGAAAAACAGGGCTTCAAACAATACCCCTGGGAAGGCAAGTCCAAGATTGTAGCCTTCGAATCGGTAGCGAAAACGGGTTGGATCATCGCCGTCGGCGCTGAACTGGATGACATCTTCTCCTCAGTAACCAAGATCCGCAACACCAGTCTGCTGGTTGCCCTGCTGACTCTGCTGGCAGTAGGCGCAGTGATCTACTTCATAGCACGCCGAATAGTTGGTGCAATTCAATCCGGAGTTCAATTCGCCGAAACCATCAAGGCCGGCGATACCCGTCAGCGCATGGAAATACAACGTGACGACGAAATCGGACAGCTTGCCACGTCCCTCAATCAAATGGCAGAAGGACTGGCCGAGCATGCTGAGATGGCAGAGAAAATAGCCGAAGGCAACCTTAATGTAGAAGTTAGACTCGCTTCAGATCGTGACCAGTTTGGCAAAGCATTCCAGAAAATGGTCTCCCAGCTTAATGAGGTATTGAGCCATATCCAGGTATCCGGAGAGCAGATTGCCAGCGGTTCGGTTCAGGTATCAGATGCCAGCCAGAGCCTTTCTCAGGGGGCGACCGAATCCGCTGCCTCCCTAGAAGAAATCAGCGCTTCTATGACGGAAATGAGCTCTCAGACAGCCCTAAACGCCGACAACGCCAAACAGGCCGACCAACTGGCCAACCAGGCTCGCAGCGCTGGCGAAGAGGGCAATAAGCAGATGGCAGAGATGATGAACGCCATGACGGAAATCAATGAGTCCGGCCAGAGCATCTCCAAGATCATACGGGTCATCGACGAAATTGCTTTCCAAACGAACCTATTAGCTCTCAATGCTGCCGTCGAAGCAGCACGAGCAGGCCAACATGGAAAAGGCTTTGCCGTTGTTGCAGAGGAAGTCAGAAACCTGGCCGCCCGTAGCGCCAAGGCGGCTAAGGAAACCTCTGAACTCATCGAAGGTTCGGTGGCTAAAGCTGCAAATGGTACCCAGATCGCTAATGGCACAGCCAAAGCACTGAAAGAAATTGTCGGCAATGTAGCTAAGGCTTCAGATCTGATCGGAGAAATATCCGCCGCCTCCAGCGAACAAGCCGAAGGTATTTCCCAAGTCACTCAGGCCCTTGGTCAGATAGATCAGGTAACCCAAACCAACACGGCCAACGCTGAAGAAAGCGCCGCAGCTTCTGAGGAATTAGCCAGCCAGGCTGATTTGTTGAAACAAATGCTGAGCCGTTTTTCCCTGACATCAGGCGCCGTCCCTTCGGGTATGAGTCGCGCAGATTCTGCCCAGCCTGCGGCCTCAAAAAATCTGAACATAATGTCGGGCGGTGTCAAACCTAAACAAAATCCAGAAACCATGATTGCTTTAGACAGCGCCGAATTCGGCCGATATTAACAAAGAAGTTGAGAATTAACCTGCCAGCAAACAGCCCCCACCGGTCAAGAGACCGGTGAGGGCTGTTTGTTTAACCAGCGGTAATCATAGACAAAGATTCAGATTTCAACGATGTGAATTCGGTTGCGTCCGCCCCCCTTAGCCTGATAAATCGCTTTGTCGGCCGTGCTGAACATGGCCCTTTTATCAATTTGGGGATTCTTGCTGTTAAAAGTGGCACCGCCCACGCTGACAGTCACCTGCAGCGACGCCTGATCGGCGGGAATAATCATCTCCTCGATACCACGCCGGATTCGCTCGGCAAAGACCTCTAGGCCTTCCCTACCTGTCTCAGGCATGATGACGGCGAATTCATCGCCACCATAACGAACAACGATATCGCAGCCACGCATAATCTGTATTATCTTTTCGGCAACCCGGCGCAACACCGTATCTCCGGCTAAATGGCCGAAATTGTCGTTGATCTCCTTGAAATAGTCAATATCGAAGAACAACAGGGACAAGGCGTGTTCATAGCGCCGGGATCGCTCCAGTTCTTTCTCCATGAGTTCCTGAAAGTAACGATTGTTGTAGAGACCGGTCAATTCGTCGCGATAGGCCAATTCTCGATACTTTTTATTGGCGTCGATCAGCTTGCCGACATATTTGCTCGACTCTTCTTTGGCCTGTTTCAGGTCCATCACCAGCTGTTCGTAGCTGCAGTTGAGCTTGCCCAGTTCCTGATTGGCGTCCTGCAGCATCTCGGAAAGGGGCCTTATCTCATCACCGGACATATCGAAAAAGCTCAGCACCTCGTTGGCACGGGTGGCGACAGTGTCGATAAGCTCTTTGATTTCCTTTTCGGTCAGGCCGTAATCGCTCGTCAGGGTCTGGAAAATATCGGCGACATTATTTCTGCTCTGGCTGCTGTGGTAGATCGCGGAAATCTTGTCGGCCAGGTTCAGAAGCTCCACGCCTGTCCGATAATGGTACGGCGCGCAATCAGCGCGATGGTGATAAAACAGCGGTAGGTAGATACTCTCCGGCAATCCCCATTCCTGAAGCAACGCTCCGCCCAGTTCGGCATGGCACATACCAAGGAACTGCCGTTCGATGATATGGCCAGGCGTCTCAGTGCTGTTCTTCAGCGCCAGAACTTCCCTATAGGAATCGGGGCAGTGCTGAAATAACACCAGAACGCCAATATCCTGCAGCAGACCGCTGACAAAGATGTCATTACTGTCATAATTGCGCAGGGAAGCAAGCATCTTGGCCGCAACCGCCGCAGTAACGGAGCGTTTCCAGAAATATTCAAAATCAAAGACACTGGTTGAAGCACCCTGGCACTTTCGAACGATAATAAATGAGAGGGCGATATTTTTCAGAGCATTGATGCCGAGTATCGATAGAGCGCTTTCAATGTTTTTTACCCGGCCGCCAAAACCATATATGGAGGAATTGGCCACCCGCAGCAGCTTGGCGGTCAGCGATGGATCAGCGGAAATGATCTTAGCCAACCCAGCAAAGCAGCTATCATCGTCCTGCACCGCTTGCAGAATGCGCATAACGATATTGGGTGGAGAGGGAAGCTCTATCTTCTGGCCGACTAAGGACCGTACCTCTTCAATCGACCGCATATTTCTATTGGCAGCTCCAGCCTCTACCCCGGTTGAACTATATTGCTCTGGCATAAGTTATTGCCCCCCGAATCGAAAATGGATAGGTCATTGCCATGCCTGTTCCCTGACTTCCGGTAACGAACAGTGGTTAAATAGATCTCTTACAAAGTGCTTGGATCGTCGATCCACGACTAAACCTCAGGCGAAAACTTCAGGCGCCCCCTGCATCATAAGTCAATGCTCATGGAATAGTGCCTTTTGTACAATTCTTTGTCAACACCCCAGAGCGCAGCGTACAAAATCCCTATTCCATAGCTACAACAAAACAATTGTTGAATCCATGGCCTTCAATGGAGAGTTTCGCCGACTCGGCAGCATCCAGGGAGGCATATTTACCGACCCGAACACGAAAGTAATTGCTACCGTTGATTAGACTGCGATAGACACTGGCGGTGCCGAACCGGCTGCGCAGTTCTGCCGCCAGCCGCTGTGCATTGGAGTCGGAACTGAAAGATGCCACCTGTACGGCATAACTATAGACCTGATCACTAGCGGTCAACCGATAAACGGTTCGGCCACCAGCATCCTGTTCTTGAAAACCCAAAGCCACGACTTTGACCGGGGCGGTACCTGGCCCGACGACACCAAGCTTGTCCGCCGCCGAATAGGAAAGGTCGATAATTCGCCCCTCAATAAAGGGGCCACGATCATTGACCCTTACCACGATCTGACGGCCGTTAACTAAATTGTGCACGCGAACAGAAGTACCCAGGGGCAAGGTCTTGTGAGCGGCGGTCATGGCGTACATATTGTAGATCTCGCCATTGCTGGTTTTGCGACCATGGAATTTACGGCCATACCAGCTGGCAAGCCCCTGTTGAACAAAGCCCTGATGACTGGCGAGAGGCGTGTAACGCTGCCCGTTAACGGTATAGGGTTTCTGGTGGGGCTTCAAACTGGCGGTGGCGGGGCTATCCAGCACTCGGGTCCGATACCCCCCCCCTCCACAAGCGGTGCATAGCAGCAGGGCACAACCGACAGCGACTGCTCTAGAAATACACTGATAAATCATAGCGATTTTTACCTCCGCAGACACTTGTTACCGGTAGCAAAACAACCCATTTCAGCCTATCCAGCCGCCAGTAGGGATTCAACCTCATTCAGGGTGGGAATCGCGGTCCGACCGCCGAGAGCGGTAGTCTTGATAGCGGCGCAGGCGGCGGCAAACCGGACCGTTCGGGGTAAAGGCCAGTTTTGCAGCAAGCCGTACAGATACCCACCGTGAAAAACATCGCCGCAACCGGTGGTGTCAACAGCCTTCACAGCAAACGCCGCCTGATAAAAGCTCTTGCCATCCTGGCACAGAGTGTGGCTGCCCGCTTCCCCATCTGTAACAGTCGCCGCCCGGCAACCGTAGGCCAGCAACAGCGGCAGGGCTTCCCGCACCGGTCGACCGGGAAGCAAATGCTCTGCGAAGCGCGCGGAAACCACCAGATGATCGATCAGGGGCAACAGCTCTGCGATGCCCGTCCGCCAACTACCGCCATCGAGCACCGTGGTTACGCCGTTCTCCTTAGCCTGCCGAGCTGCCGCCAAAGCCGCTTCCAGCTGGGAACCGTCCAGATGCAACACGCGACTGCTGAGGATCAGTTCGATGGGCAGGTCTTTCACCAACAAGGGCCGACAGTTGCCACGATGGCAAAAAATGGTGCGCCGACCGCCACCCTGTTCAACGGCGATAAAGGCAAACTGGCTTCCAGCTGTTTTATCAACCAGCAGATACTGGCAATCGACCCCTTCGTCCTTCAAACCGCGACTGATCCGGCGCCCGAAATCGTCCCCGCCGATGCGTCCGACAAAGGCACTAAGCACGTCAAGACGGGCCAAGGTCACCAAAGCGGTGGCCACGGGACCGCCCCCTTGGATGAAGACATTGTTGAGATCACACTTGCTGTCTACGGGTGGATACCGGTCCAGGCTACCGAGAATATCGAGGGAGCATTGCCCCAATCCAACCACCGCAATCGCTTTATTCTCCACAGGGATCTCGTCGGGAACAGGCTTATTCCTCGACAAAACTCATGGCCCGCAGCTTTGCATAGCGCTGCTCCTTCAACTCTTCGGGCGAAAGCTGTTTGAGTTCATCGAGATGCTTTTTAAGATAAGTTTTTACCTGCTGCGCGGCTGCTGCATGGTCGCTGTGAGCGCCACCTAGCGGTTCGGGGATCACATCATCAATGACACAACCGAGTTTGTCGATGTCCCGAGCGGTCAATTTCAAAGCTTCGGCCGCCAGTTCCCCCTTGGCGCCATCCTTCCACAGGATAGCGGCGCAACCTTCCGGAGAAATCACTGAATAGACCGAATATTCCATCATCAACACGCGATTACCGACGGCAATTGCCAGCGCCCCTCCCGATCCGCCCTCACCGGTAACTGTCACGATAATCGGCACACTGAGGGCGGCCATATCACGCAGATTGCGGGCAATAGCTTCGGCCTGGCCCCGCTCTTCGGCACCGATACCAGGAAAGGCCCCTGGCGTATCGACAAAGGTGAAGATCGGCAAGCCGAACTGTTCGGCCATTTTCATAACCCGCAGGGCCTTGCGATAGCCCTCAGGATTGGGCATAGCAAAATTACGCCGCACCTTTTCCTTGGTGTCCCGCCCTTTCTGGTGGCCGATAATCGCGCATGGCTCACCGTCGAAGCGAGCGAAACCGCAGACCAGAGCGGGGTCATCGCTATAGAGACGGTCGCCGTGGACCTCGAACCAGTCGCTAAAGATATGCTCGACAAAATCGAGGGTAAAGGGGCGATTGATGTGCCGGGCCAGCTGAGTCAGTTGCCAACGGTTGAGATTGGAAAAGATCTCCTTGCGCAGCTTTTCCGCCTTCTTCTCCAGCTTCCGAATGTCGGTGGAAAAATTGACTTGGTCAGTGGAATAGTCGCGCAGTTCACAGATCTTACGCTCCAGTTCAACCAAGGGTTTTTCGAAGTCAAGATAGAATTGCATCAGCATCTCCTGACTGCCCCCCCCTAGGGGATGGCAGATTCAAAATATAGCAGGCCATTGACGGACGGCCTGGTAAGCCCATTGACGGACAAAAAAAGGCGACCGGAACGGTCCGTGGCCAACCTTGACCAACCTTGAGCCAGTTTAACGGTTTTAGTCGAAACTGAAAAGGCCAGAAAAAACACCTTTCAGCACCCGCAAGTTAAAGACCACGAACTATTCAAACGTCACCACATTATAACCGAACAAACGTTCGGCCTCTTCCATTATTTCATCGCTGGCAGCTACCAGCAAATCGTCGGGCAGCTTGAGCAGGGTTTCACTGCGATTAGGTATCAGCAACCGCACCATAGCTCGGCATTTGCCGCGATGGCGAGCCACGATATCCCTTAGCGCCCGCAGCTGATCACTATCGAGACCGGTGGTGTTGATACGAAAAATGACTCGGGTGGTCTGCTGCAGATTGACGTCCTGCAGGGCCACGACCTTCTGGGCCATGAGCTTGCAGGTTTCCTCGCCAACATCGAGGGTGCCAGAAACAAGAAGAGGCGCTTCGCCCCTCAGCAGCTCCATCGAAGCTTGGTAGACCTCGGGAAAGACCACCATCTCCACGAATCCACTCAGATCCTCCAGAGTGACAAAGGCCATGCGGTCGCCCTTTTTGGTCACCAGCTCCTTGAGCCCTGCAACGACGCCGCCGACCTGAACTTCCTCCTTGTCGCCCCGCTCCTGCAAGCCTGCAGTATCGCAACTGGCGAAGCGTTTCAGAGTGTCGGCATAACGGTCCAGGGGGTGGCCGGTAATATAAAAGCCCAAGGCCTCTTTTTCGAAACCAAGTAGTACCTTTTCCGACCATTCCTCCACATTCGGCAGTTGGCCGTAGCCATTCCCCCGCTGAGAAACTAGTTCTTCGGTGCCGAACAGAGATTCCTGACCTGCCGCTCGCTCCCGCTGAACCTTCTGGCCAACATCCATGGCGTCTTCCAGCACCTCCAGGTACTGGGCACGCTTGCCTCCTAGGGAATCTAGCGCACCGCATTTGATAAGCGCTTCTGCCACCTTTTTATTGACCTTGCGTAGATCTGCCCGTTCACAGAAATCATTGAGGGTGGCAAAGGCCTCGTCTTGGCGACCCTCCATAATCGCTTCAACGGCCGCGCCACCAACTCCTTTAACGGCACCGAGACCGAAGCGAATCGATTTGTCGTGCACGGTAAATGAACGGCTTGAGGCATTGATGTCCGGGGGGAGCACCTCGATGCCCATGGAGCGCACCTCATTGACATTCTTAATAATCTTGTCGGTGTTTTCCATGTCCTCTGTAAGCAGGGCGGCCATGAATTCCACCGGATAGTGAGTCTTAAGATAAGCAGTCTGGTAAGCAATCAGAGCGTAGGCAGCCGAGTGAGACTTGTTAAAGCCGTAGGCAGCGAACATCTCCATCAGGTCAAAGACCGCCTCGGCCTTCTTGAAGTCGAGCTTGTTCTCCTTGGCGCCGGCCATGAAAAGGTCTTTCTGCTTGGCCATCTCCTCGGGCTTCTTCTTGCCCATGGCACGGCGCAGCAGATCAGCGGCGCCGAGACTAAAATTGGCCAGTACCTGGCCGATAAGCATTACCTGTTCCTGATAGACAATGACCCCATAGGTGTCCTTGAGGATTGGCTCAAGTTGCGGAAAGTCGTAAGTGACTTCCTTCTTGCCGTGTTTACGCAGAATGAAATCATCGACCATGCCCGAACCAAGGGGACCGGGGCGATAGAGAGCGCAGGCAGCGATGACGTCTTCAAAGCAGCTTGGTTTAAGTTTAACCAGCATATCTTTGATACCCGACGACTCGAGCTGAAAGACGCCGGTGGTATTTCCAGCAGACATCAGGCGATAGGTCTCGGCGTCGTCATCGCGGATCAGCTCAAGGTCAAAATCAGGATCCTTCCCCTCATGAATCAGGCGCACCGCGTTCGCGATAACAGTCAGAGTCTTGAGGCCGAGAAAGTCGAACTTAACCAGACCGATCTGTTCGACATACTTCATGGTGAACTGGGTCACCTGGGCACCCGACTTGGGCTCGGTATACAGGGGTAGATATTCGGGCAGGGGGTTAGGCGTCACCACCACCCCGGCGGCATGGGTTGAGGCGTGGCGGGTCAGACCTTCGAGGGCCAGGGCTACTTCCAGCAGCTTGGCCACCTGCGGTTCTTTGTTAGCCAGTTCCTTGAGCTTAGGCTCCTGCTCCAAAGCCTCCTTCAGGGTGATATTCAGAATTGCAGGTACCAACTTGGCGATCTTGTCCACATCGCCGTAGGGCATATTCAGAGCCCGGCCGACGTCGCGGACCACCCCCTTGGCCATCATGGTGCCAAAGGTGATAATTTGGGCGACGTTGGCCTCGCCGTACTTCTTCCGCACGTAATCGATAACCTCTTCGCGGCCATAGATACAGAAGTCGACGTCGATATCAGGCATCGACACCCGTTCCGGGTTGAGGAACCGCTCAAAGAGCAGGTTGTAGGGCATGGGATCGATATCGGTGATGCGAATGGCATAGGCCACCAGACTACCCGCGGCGCTACCACGGCCAGGTCCCACCGGAATTCCGTTATTCTTGGCCCAATTGATGAAGTCGGCAACGATCAGAAAATAACCGGGGAAACCCATGGAGCGAACAGTTTCCAGCTCGATTTCGAGGCGGTCGCGATAATCCTTTTCCTGTTCGGCAGAAAAGTCAGGACGCCTCCGTCGAATCTCTACCAGACGTTCATCGAGACCCTTGCGGGAATCGTCAGCCAACACTTCATCGAGGGTCTGTTCCTCGGGTTTTTCGTATTGCGGAAAGTGGTAAGTGTTGAAATCGAGTTCCAGATTACAGCGCTCGGCGATGGCCAGAGTGTTGCTCAGAGCCTCGGGCACCTCCTTGAACAGCGCGGCCATTTCCTCGGGGGATTTGACGTAGAATTCTTCGTTGGGAAACCGCATCCGGTTAGGGTCGTCCATGGTCTTGCCGGTCTGAATGGACAGCAATACCTCGTGGGCGTAGGCATCTTCGCGGGTCAGATAGTGGCAGTCGTTGGTTGCCACCAACGGCAGGCTAAGTTCCCTGGAAAGCTCGATAAGCCCCTTGTTAGCCACATCCTGCTCGGTAAGGAAGTTTTCCTGCAACTCGAGATAGAGCCGGTCACCGTCAAAGATACGGGCCATTTCCTCGGTGCGGCGCTTGGCATCGGCCATCTTGCCTTGATTAATCAGGGACGGAATCTCGCCGCCGAGACAGGCGGTCATGGCGATGAGTCCTTCGTTGTGCTCGGCCAGAAGCTGCCAGTCGATACGGGGCTTGTAGTAGAAACCTTCACGGTAAGCCGCAGACACCAAGTGGCAGAGATTACGGTAGCCAGTCAGGTTCTGGCACAGCAGCATAAAGTGATGAGAGGCTTCGGAAGGTCCACGGGCGCTGGTCTTGTCAAACCGGGAACCGGGCGCCACATAGACCTCGCAACCGAGGATCGGCTTGATGCCCGCAGCGTGGGCTTTACTGTAAAATTCCACGGCGCCAAACATGTTGCCGTGGTCAGTCACCGCCAAGGCTGGCATCTGGCAGGCCACGGCGCGCTTGACCAGGTCGCCGATCTTAATGGCGCCATCGAGGAGACTGTATTGACTATGAAGATGTAGATGTACGAAACCGGGAGGGGTCATTAAATTGTCCAGCAATATGTGGCAAAAGGACGGCCCCTAGCGGGAACCGGGTTTAAATAAAAAAACCGATATCGGCGGACGCTTAAAAGCGACGATGACCGGCTCGGAAATCAGTCGGGAATTTTACCACCGACCATGGTTAAGGGTCAACCGCCAGCAACCATGACAACAGTCTGCAAAACCCTTGATTTGGCGTGCGATGCGGCAGCAAATTTGCCAACTGCCTTTTCTGCAATATGGGCAGAAATCGTTCTTTTCCTGGCCACCCCTGCGCAGGCCCCGAGGAAACTTTTTCCGAAAAACATCGCCTTTTTAAACAAGTACAGGGACGCCAAAATGGGCAAGAAAATCGACAACCTTAATCAGCGGCAAGCCGATCAGGGTTGTGTAGTCGTCCCCGTCCATCCGCTCCATGAGACTGATACCGAGCCCTTCAATCTTGAAGGAGCCTGCGCAATCAAAAGGTTGCTCCCGCTCAAGATAGGCAAGGATCTGCTCGGAGGAAAGCTTGCGCAGGGTCACAGAATAGCAGTCGTAATCGGTCAATGACTCGCCGCTGGCGGCATCGTAGATACTGATTCCGGTGTAAAAGGTGTGGGTCTTACCAACCATTTCTCGCAGTTGGGCAACGGCCTGCGGTAGCCCTCCTGGCTTGCCGTGAATCTGTCCGCGGGGGTCGACAAAGACCTGATCCGCACCAAGGATCAGAGCATCGGGATACTTCTCCGCCAAGCTTTTGGCTTTATGAGCGGCAAGATGTTTGACCAGCAGTTCGGGAGCCACCTGCTGATCGATCTGCTCTTCATAGAGGGGAGGCGCCACATGAAAGGGAATTCCCAACTGCCGCAGCAATTGTAGCCGATAGGGGCTGGTTGAAGCTAACACCACCGTTCTCATAGCTCATTTCCCTTTCTGTTCAAATCAGGTCATTCTACCTGCAGACAGGCGGGAAATGCAATGATTACCAACTCAATTATCAAGCGGTGTCAGGCCACTGCAATCCAGCAAGGTTCCCCGGAACCGATCAGACCGTGCCTGGTCCCTGGAACATAATGAGGAACTGTCTGTTTGGTGTCCTCTGCAGCGTTAGAAGACCGCCCCGTGTCGTTAAATGCAAGGGCCTGATAAAGAGCAGCGCAAACCTGGTCACGGTCAATCCGGTTGAAAAAACTGTTCAGCGCCAGACGATCGAACCATTCATCGGCAAAAGTAACTCCTTGGCGGGCCCCGACTTCCACTGCGACCTCCCCTTCATACCAGCCATCGCCGAGTATACCAGAAATGACCCAGGTTGATTCTTCCGAGGAGCTAAGTTCTTGATGATGGATCACAAAGTAGGGACTGGCGGCCACTTCCTGTTCGAGCTGCAAAACGATCATGATAGGACTCCTTTGCTGATGGGTTGCCTTCAGCAAGGAGTCTAGAACCAGAGCGTGACAGAATATGTCACAACCATTCAGTCGGCAGAATTTTCAATAGCGAGAGCCTGTCGCAGGCCACAGAGAAAGGTGTCGCGCAACGAGGCTGGTTCGAGCACTTGGACATGGGGCAAAAAGGAATAAAGCCAGGACAGGATCTCCTTCTCACCACCGGCATGCAAGGTCAGGATCAGGGCACCGTCGGCCTGCTCCTCAATCTCCTGACTGCTATGCCAGAGGCGCTCTCGCACAAGATGGGCCACGGCAGCAGCAAATCGCACACGAATCAACAGCGGCTCTTCGGCCACCAGCCCAAAGGCACCGCCGGTAAGATGCTCGATGGAAAAATCTGCCGGCAGCTCAAAACGCTCTTCGCCAACGGTGATCGCTTCGATACGATCGACTAGGAACAGCCGCAGCCCTTGGCGATTGTGCGCATAGCCGCCGAGGTAGAGAGAATCCTTGTAGAACAACAGGGTGTAAGGATCGAAGGGGTAATCAGCGGCGGCGCGCTGGGCGGGAGCATAGCGAATGGTACAGCACTGTTGGAAGAGCAACGCCCGGCGCAACGCCTCGAGTATCTGGCGCTTACCACTGTAATCCCGCAGGCCCTGAAATCGCGGAGTCACCACCTCGGCCAGGCGCTCCAGATGGGCCACGCTACGAGGTGGCAGACTGGCGCGAATCCGGCCAAAAACGGCGTCAAGATCGTCTTGAAAGGGGGTGCCCTGCAAAAAAGCCAGCTGCCCGCGACAGAGAAACAGGGTCATCAACTCAGGCAAAGAAAAAATAATAGGGGGGATTTTACTGAAACCGGTGAGAAAAGAATAGAGCACGCTACCATCGCCGCCGGCTTCCTTGATCAGGGGATAACCGGCTTCTTCGATGGCTTGCAGATCGCGATAAACAGTACGGCGAGTAACGTCACACTCTTCGGCAAGCTCCGCCACAGTAGCTCCGTGGCGAGCTTCAAGCAAGCGGATGAGGTCGTGCAACCGGGCTGCCTGACTATATTTTTTGGCCGGTTTTCCCGGCCCCTTGCGGCCGCTATGCTTGCCGGTCTTAGCGGAAGCCACCGGTTCTTATTCCCACTCGATAGTCGCCGGCGGTTTACTGGAGATATCGTAAACCACCCGATTGACCCCCTTGACCTCGTTGATGATACGGCCGCTGATATGAGCCATATCGGCATAGGGCAGAGGATACCAGCCGGCGGTCATGAAATCTTTGGTCTCCACCGCCCGCAGAGCAACGACATACTCGTAGGTACGACCGTCCCCCATGACCCCGACGCTCTTGACGGGGAGAAAGACAGCAAAGGCCTGACTGATCTTGTTGTAATGACCGGTGCGATAGAGTTCTTCGATATAGATGGCGTCGGCTCGGCGCAGGATATCCGCGTATTCCTTTTTGACCTCGCCGAGGATACGTACCCCGAGGCCTGGTCCCGGAAAGGGGTGACGCCAGACCATGGCATGGGGCAGGCCCATCTCTTCGCCAACGGCCCGCACCTCGTCCTTGAACAGTTCCCGCAAAGGCTCGAGCAGAGACAATTTCATGTAGTCGGGCAGACCGCCGACATTGTGGTGGCTTTTGATATTCTGGGCCTTACCGGTTTTGGCCCCGGCCGACTCGATAACGTCGGGNNGGGATAGATCGTACCTTGGGCCAGCCACTTGGCGTCGCTGAGTTTAGCCGCCTCTTCCTCGAAGATATCGACAAACAGACCGCCAATAACCTTGCGTTTCTTCTCTGGATCACTGACTCCGGCCAGACCATCGAGAAAGCGCTGTTCGGCATCGACCCGAATGACTTGAACTCCCATATTCTCAGCGAAGGTGTCCATGACTTGATCGCCTTCACCCAATCGCAGCAGGCCGTTGTCGACAAACACGCAGGTCAGTTGATCTCCGATGGCGCGTTGAATGAGGGTCGCCGCCACCGATGAATCGACACCGCCGGAGAGACCGAGAATCACCCGGTCGCTGCCGACCTGCTGACGAATGCGAACTACTGCATCCTCAATAATCTGACCCGGCGTCCACTGGCCGCTGCAACCACAGATATGCCGCACAAAGCGGTCGACGAGCTGTTCGCCGCGGGGGGTATGGTTCACCTCGGGATGAAACTGTACGCCATAGAGGTTGCGCGCTACATTCTGAATGGCGCAAACCGGCGCGTTGGCAGTGCCAGCCACCACCTCAAAACCCTTCGGCACCCGCTCCACGTGATCCCCATGGCTCATCCACACCGGACTCTTACCCTCGATGAAAAACCCATCGAACAAAGACCCCGGAGTCCCCTGAGACTGAAGCTCGGCATGGCCGTATTCGCGCTTACCTGCCGGCACCACCTCACCGTCAAAATGGCAACTCATCAGCTGCATGCCGTAACAGATGCCGAACACCGGCACACCTAGCTCAAAG
>LGVE01182485.1_pt1 | contig 17829 bp, 14 predicted proteins | sample 469871 | NCBI WGS metagenome assembly LGVE01 (sample SAMN03893561, study PRJNA290197) | marine sediment metagenome | material: sediment; isolation source: combined push core samples #3730, #5133, and #5579 collected at Hydrate Ridge | place: Pacific Ocean: Hydrate Ridge | reverse complement strand
TGCGACGCCATCATCCTTGCTTCTTATGATTATCGACACCGATCCGACGGCGCCGAGAAAAACCCTTGCGGGTCGAACGGAAAAAGGTTTTTCCGGCCCAGGTAGCCCGTAGAGCGTCGTCTTCGGGGCAGTGCTCGATGCAGGCCAGACACAGTACGCAGTTGGGAAAAGTCACATTCTCCTTTTCCCGCTCCTTAAATACTTGTTCGACATCCATCGGGCAGACGTTATAACAGATCTCGCAACGGGTGCACTTCTGCACATCCTTCTTCAGTTTTGGCAGACTAATACGGCGGAAAAAAGACAGTACCAGCACCATCGGGCAATAGGCACACCAAAATCTCCGTTTGAACAGGCTCAACACCAGAGTCAAAATGGCGAAAAGCACTCCCAGACTGCTAAAGATGATGGTGGTGGCATTCTCAAGGTCCACCCCCATGTAGCTCGCTCGACCGGTCAACATCGGCATGATGTAACGTACCGGGCAGAGTTCGCAGAAGGGGATGTTCAGGTGACGGGCCACTGACGGCACCAGAATCGGAAAGGCGGCCCACAACGGCAGCAGCAACATGATAAATAGAAAAACCCACTTGACCGGACGCAACCCTTCCCGCAGTCCCTCGGGAAAACGCAGATAACCAAGGCCGAGTTTACGACGTAGAAGATCGAGGACATCCTGTACAAAGGCAAAGGGGCAGACCCAGCCGCACCAGGCACTGCCGAGAGGAATGATCAACAGGATCGCGATCGCAACATAGAGCAGAGCCTGGAGCAGTCCGTCCAGGCTGCCCTTGGCCAGAGCGAACTGAAGGGGGGCCAAAAAACAGGCGCCGCCATAACTGTCGAAGCCGGTGAAATAGCAGGCAAAGGTCGGCAGATAGGCGCCAAGGTGGACTCCCACCCGGCCGCCAAAGGTCAGCAGTACAAAACAAACGGCCAGCACCAGCCAGCGTAACCAAGTTACGCGCATGATGCCCCCCGGAAACGGGCTAGGCGCGCCTGCTTACGGCGGCGCTGACGACTGATCAACAACAGAGCCAACAGGGCGGCGAACAGAGTGCCAACCAAGGTCCAGATAGTGAAGGTACTATTATAATGAGACCACTCGGGCCAAGGGGGATCGACAATCATCGGCATACTGGCACAGTGATATTCGCCCCGCTGCCGATCGTGATGCTGCACTACATAGAGGTAGTGTTCGCAGTTGCGCTCAGCGCTACGGCTCTCTGTCGGCACTACCACAAATCGACCGTCGTCATCGGTGAGCAGAGTCTTTTGCCAACCACGCTCGGTGAAAACGGTCACCTCGGCACCTGCCAAGGGCTGGCCCCGATAGAATACCGCCATCGTATGGGGGCGATGAGCGATCTGGATGGTACCGCTGTAACGGCTGGATTGAATAGGACCGACCTCCAGTGGCATGTCCTCAGCATTTATAAAGACCTGCCGCTCACCACCATTGCTTACGTCATTGCTGCCATGCCGGAGCAGAAGCTTGCCGTAGTAGTGAACCTGTTCGCTCACTCCGTCCCCATCAACATCCTGCGCACCGGCAGCAAAATGGCCACCGAGCAGATAGATACCGCTGGCCGCGGCTGCCTCCGGCACCTCAACGGCAATGCTGTCACCGCCGTTCTGCAGCGGTACAGCCTGCCGGCTGCCGTCTGGCCCTATGAGCCAGATACGAACCTGCCGCAGCTGCTCAGCGCTCCGCTCATCCTGCCCGCCTGCAGCGGGAAAAGAACCTTGATGCAGCAGCAAACGCTTGGGCTGACCGAGACGTCTGCGCAGCAATTCAGCCTCGTTGCGCACCTCCCAGATATCCCGGTCGGGATCGTTGTAGCCATTGACATATCGGTCCGGGTGTTCCAACTCCCACCACAGCACCTCAGTCGATTGGGCGCTGACGGTGCCCGCCATCCACAACAACAGGAGCAGCACCAAACCGCCTATTTTAAGCAAATCCATTCCTACAGACTCCATTTAAAAAAACCGGGATGCCACTGCGAGCCGATCCCATCAACCGTCCAAACAGTCGGCCCAAAGAGACTTGGCTCGAACTTTCCTTCGGCGCCAGAGATAAAAGGGCAAACTGGTCAAAGCAATCAAGATGCCGAGCAGAGAGGTACGGGGGTTTGCCCAGCCTATCTGCACCGCAATCCACAGATAGGCGGCGCCAAAGAGCAGCGGCACCAGCGGATACCCCCAGGTACGATAAGGGCGATCAACCTCCGGACGCCGCCAACGTAAAACAAACAACGCCACAACGCTGGCGATACTGGAAAGCAGCATGACGAAGACCACGTAGCCGAGCAACTGGCTGAAGGTGCCAATCCCGACCAAAAAACAGGCCAGTAACGCCTGACAAAGCACGGCGCAAGCCGGAGTACCGTAAGAAGCATGAACCTTCTTAAGGGGAGCCCAGAAGACTCCATCCTCACCCATAGCGAAGGAAACCCGCGCCCCAGTAAGGATTGTGGCGTTGATACCGGCGGCAATGGCCAGCATGATCGGTATCGACACCAAGCCAGCCACAGCGGGGCCATACAGGCCGCTCATGGCAACCTGGGCAACGTTGACCGCGCCCTTTAACTGTGTCATGGGCAGGGCGTAAATATAGACCAGGTTGATCAATAGGTAGATCAAGGTCACACTGAGAGTGCCAAGAATCAGAGACAGGGGCAGATTGCGCCGGGGATTTTTGATCTCGCCGCCGATATAGGCGGCGGCAAACCAGCCGCTGTAAGTAAAAATTACCGCTATCATCGGTGTAGCGAACAATTTACCCAGCGACCCGACCGGCGCCGCTGAGGCAGTCAGATGTTGCCAGTTGCCGCCCCCTGAAGAAAACCCGGCAACGATAAGCACCAGCAAGGTCAGCACAGTGCCAAGGGTCAAAAAATTCTGAGTGGTACCGCTCAGACGCAGGCCTCGATAGTTGATCCAGGAAAAAACCAGTATCAGCGCGATCGCCAGCAGCTTGGCCTCAACGGCGCCAAGACCCGGCACGAACAGGGACAGGTAACTGACCAGACCGATGGCCAAAGCGGCAATGGAACCGGGGTTAATGACCCAGAACAGCACCCAGCCGAGCATAAAACCGGCCCAACGGCCATAGGCCGCCTTGAGATACTGGTAGTCACCGCCGGACAAGGGAAACATCCCGGCCAGTTCGGCGTAGCTCAAAGCGCCGCAAATTGTCAGCAACCCACCGAGCAGCCAAATACCAAGGAATAACCAGGGATGAGACAATTCACCGGCTAGAAAACCACTGGTGGTGAAAATGCCGGCGCCGACAACATTGCCGATGATAAGCAGTACGGCATCGCCAAGATTTAAGCGTCGTTGCAAAGACATGAAATTACTCGCTGGCCAGACAGGGACCGACATAGATCAAGCCCAGAAAACGTTCTTTTTGGCCTCTAATTACTTTGAGAACTTCTCCTAAGGTGGTAGCCACCTGATGCTCTCGACTGCTGATACCGGCGTCATAAATTAACCGCATGGGCGTTGCATCGGCATAGTGGCTCTGCAGCAACGGCACCAGTTGCGGGAGATCGTGAATCCCCATAAAAATCGCCAGGGTTTCGCCATTTTTTGCTACCGCCTCCAAAAGAGCCTCATTCCGACGTAGACCTTTGGGCGCGGTCAGCACGATGGCGCCGTTGGCACTGACGTCACGATTAATGACCGCATTAGCGGCATTGAAGGAACTCATGCCAGCGACTGTCTCTGTTTCTTCCTCGCCGAAATACTCACGAATCCAACGAGAGCTGCCAAAAATTTGCGGATCGCCCCAGTCGAGAAAGGCCACATCCCGACCGGCGTCGAGAGCCTTCCGAATCTTGTCGGCGTTGCCGCGCCATTCTTCCTCCCGCAACCGCAACCGCACCCGTTCAGTCTCGGACAAAGGCGTATCGTCATCGTGTTTGGCAAGAGCAAAGGGGTCAAACAGCAGCTCTTTGCCGGTCAGGTATCGGGCATAGCGGCGCTGGATATCCCCCGGTGCCGCCACCGCATCGGCTCGCGCCAGGGCGGAAAGGGCTTCCAAGGTGATCATACTAGTATCGCCGGGACCGACCCCGATGACCGTAAGCTTTGGCACATGCCGAGGGCGCAGTATCTCAATGGCCACCACATCACGCACGTAACGGTTGGCTGACGAATCGGGCAACACCAGCCACTGTTCGTTGTTTTCTCCAATGGGCTGACCATTCATGCGATTAGCCAATAGAATCCGTCGACCGAAAGATGATCCAAACAACTCACCGTAGGACAGCAAAGAACGATAACCGTCCCGTGACCGCACCAGCACCACTGCCTGATAGTCATCGGCCAACCCGGCCTGCGCCAACACATCAACCAAGGGAACTCCGGCAAAGTGTTGTACGCCGTCAAATCGGGCACCACCCCAGACAATCTTGGCGGAAACTTCGGCAGTTGATTTTTGGATATCGGATGCTAACGGAACCGGCTGAGAGTCTGCCTCCGGGACCAGATCGATCACCTCGATGCTAACAATATCCTCAAGGCTACGATCGTCGTAGAAATCGTTCCCCAAAACCAGCCGCGGCAAAAGCACAGACTGCTGTGTTTTAAGCTGTTCGCCTTTTTTCAGCAACGACTCGGCAGTAAAGGCAACGACCACATCGGCCGGCCGACCATAGGCCACTTCCGCCCAAGAGAGCAGCACCCGCTGACCCTGCCGATTGCGCACCTCGATAGCCAGATCGATCGCCTTAGAGAACTCGCCACCTTCCTTTTCTACCCCGGCAGCTTGCAACAGGTGTTGCAAGGGCACCCCCTGATAGCGATAGACACCATGAAAAGCACCATCACTGCCAACCTCGGTCGTGCGAACTGTCAATGACCGATAATTAGCCAGATCGGCCAGATCCAGGCGCTGGTGATGCTTAACCAGGCCCGTCACTGTAACCACCGGTTCAGCCGACGCCTGACCTGGAACGATAAAACACAGGGACAACAAGCAGAATAAGCTCCGCAAAGACCAGAAAGGCTTCAGCACAAGTTCTCTTCCTTCAAAAAAAGAGGGGCAGACCGCACGATTCCATCACCACTGCGAGCCTGCCCCATTGGATCCATCTTACCAACGCGCTGACATGTCAACACGTTGCATCAAACCGACGTTACTGGCATTCACTGGAGCGCTGGTTGAGGCGCGCTCCCATGTAGATCAAACCTAGGAATTTCTCCCGATCGGCTTTCAGTTCGCCCACCGCCTGCTCCAACGTGGTGCGCACCAGCCGTTCGCTGCCGGCCACGCCGGCACTGAAGACCAGGGCCACCGGGGTATCGGCGGCATAGTAGCGATCGAATTTGGGTTTCAGTTCCTGAAATTCCTTCAAACCCATAAAGATAGCCAGGGTATCGCCGCTCTTGGCCACCGCTTCGAGCAACTGGGGATTTTCTTTCAGTCCGCTCGGCATGGTGATCACGATGGATCCCCCGGCACCAATATCGCGCTGAATCATTGCATTGGCTACATTGAAGGAACTCAGGGCCGGCACTGTCTCCAGCTCATCATCGCTGAAAAAAGCCCGAACCCACCGAGAACTGCCGTAAATGAGGGAATCGCCCCAATCGAGAAAGGCCACGTTCTTGCCTTCATCGAGAGCCTTACGAATCTTCTGTACACCAGCGTCCCGTTCAACCGTGACCTGCTCCGACAACTCCTCTGCGCTAAGTTCCGGATGGGCCTTGCGGTACATATGCTTAATCAGCTGCAAAGGGTCAAACAGGTTCGGCTTGTTGCCGAGGTAAGGTGCAAAGCGTTGGGCAATATCCGCCGGGGCCACCAGCACATCGGCCCGTGCCAGGGCGCTAAGGGCCTCCAGAGTGAGCAGGTCGGTATCGCCAGGGCCAACACCAATGATGGAAATCTTCGCCTTCGGCTTCAAGTCAATAATTTCGATGCGGGCGACAGCCAGCACATCCCGATCATCAACCAGTTCTTCGGGAACAATAATCCGGTACTTACCGCCACGCTGCCCTTTAAGGGGCTTTCCGTCGACACTTTCGGCCAACATGATGCGCCTTCCTTTGAAGGACTGAAACAGCTCACCAAAGGAGAAGAGCGCCCGGTAACCGTCCGGTGCGGAAATCATCACCGCTTTGGTCAGTTCATCGCCGACTCCGGCGGCTTCCAGCACTTTAGCCAGGGACACCCCCTTGTAAAGATGCAGGCCGTGATAACCCATATGCAGGCCCACGACCTTCTTCCACATGGACATTTGAGGATAGTCTTTGAGGCTGGAGAGCTTTAGCTCCTTGGCTACCAAACCAGTGACTTGAAATTCACTAGATTCAAGTTTGAGCGAACGATCGCTCTTGAGCTTAGGATAAATATCGACGACCTCGATACGGGTGACCCCTTCCACGCACCGGCCGGTATAGAAATCACCACGAATCAGCAACTTAGGCAACTGTGCCGGACGCTCATACTGATCAAGTGCCGACTGATAGATTTCAGGACCGTGGCATTTCAGACAGCGTGCCTCGGTCATCATCGGCTTAACGGGGGCAGCGGCAAAAGCAATCGCATATTCAGCCGCATTGCTATAATAGACTTCGCCCCAGGAGAGAACCACCTGCTTACCAGAAGCACCGGTCACCCGTATGGCTAACTCGATTCCCTTTCCAGTAGGTTGGTCCTGCGTGGTGATTTCAGCCATATCCAGCAGGGTGCGCAGGGGCACTGCCTGATGAAGATAGATACCGTGGAATTGACGATCACGGTCGACCTCGTTGAGCTGAATCTCCACCGACTGAAAACGGGCCAGGTCGGCGACCGTCAACTTGAGAGGATTCGTTACTTTACCGGTAATGGTCAGTGTAGGCTGGGGAGCTGGCGCATGCTTCATGGCCAAGGCCGAGCTGCATGTCAGCAAACAAACCAGCATCGCGTAAAGCACAAGAGCGAGTCTTTTCATCCTATTGTCCTCCGTTACGAATCTTGCGAATTTGAGGAAAATACCAGAGCATCAACAGACACAGCACCGTGTTACCAAGCAGGATCAACAGTAGTCCGGGATCTCTTTTGATAGTGATATCCAAAGGCGGCAGCTCGTGGGTGCCCGGCTTGCCAGCCATGCCAAGGTGCAATGTATAACCCTGCCAGTAAATCGGTTCGAGGATAGCGATCTGACGCTGCTCAATACTAGAACCGTTATTCAGCTCCAAGGTTGCTGTACACTGCTGCATCACCCCTTTTAAGGCAGGTTCCTGCCAGTAACTGTAATGTCGTTCAAGAAGAGTAACTTGAAGATCATCGACGGTAACCTTTTCGCCTACCACTGCCGGCAAGCGCTGCTTGCTGCCAGCAAACTCGGTCAAGGCATGTCCGCCAACAATGAACAAAAAGCAGAAGTGCATAATTGACGGAGCCAACAGCAAGAAAAAGATGGCCCGCCGGTGTTGTGTCCTACGGCTCCAGAGAAAAACCACCCGTTCCAACGTACAAGCCAGGGTATTCAGAAACAGTAAAAACATTAGAAAGAAGAGGGTAAACAACCACCAGCTGTGCCCGTCGCTGCGAGTCATCAGCCAAACGGGAAAGAGCTTGGTGTTCAGTTCGCCGAATACCGGCATAAACTTGGCGTAGATGCTGCCGACAAAGAGATTGACCGTTAGCAAGGCCAACAACCATAAGGTAAGACGAATGCTGGCCATAACTTCCCAAAGACGCTTAATCATTGCCACCCTCCGTCAGCTCAAGCTTGCCGCATTCGTTGGGGTTAGCCCCATGCACCTGTTGCTGGGCTGACGCCCTTGCCGAGCCCCTTCCCGAATCTTTGGCCGGGTTGAGCACGGTCAAATGGGCCGCCACCTGCAAAGCATAGGCGACCGCCAGCACTGTCAGCGCCCCACCCAAAGCCCAGCGAGCCTGTTTTCGAATATCAAAGGAGCGATCAAAATGGGTATGCAGATACCCGCAGTAGAGGCACCAGATAGCCGCCGATTGCAAATGCCGCTCGCCCCAGTGAAAGGGGCCACCCCATCCGAGATAACTCCAGATGGCACCAACGATCTGAGCCAAGCTGTAAATAATAAATCCCCAAATGGCCAGCTGGTTGAACAACAGATCCTGATTGAGCCGACGCAGTTGCCGCCAGGCAAACCAGCCGCTGGCTAAAAAACAACCGATGGCCAGCACCTCTAAGAAGAAAAATAGCGGCGACGACCATGTAGCAGAAAAAGGCCCGGGGGGAGGAATCCGAACCGGCAGGATCAACGTAAGCGTCATCGCTATGGTAACCACCCAGCTCATTGAGGCCGCATCCTGATGTCGGCCACGCCACCAACAGAACAGAGCCAAAAGAGCTAAACACCAGGGCAGAAACAGAGCTCCGTTGAACACCCCGTCGAGGGAAAATATCCCCCAACGCCAGCAACGACTCACCTGACTGACCGTATGCAGGGCGAAACCAATCCCCAACAGCCAGCAGCTAAAACGGTGCCGTTTTAACAGATGAAAGAAAAGGCTACCGGCATAGATACCGGCAGCCACATTAAATATCACTGAGGAGGCAGTTGTTACGGTCATGCTTCAATCCCCTTGCGGAGGGAAAAATAAAGGGACTGTCCTAGACCCCTGATTTATGTCTAGGACAGTCCAAAGGAAATGATCAATAAGTGAAGCTCAGACCTGCCAGGAAATTACGGCCGGGCATGAGGTCACCGCCTTCAGTGTAGTCACGGTCGGTAATATTGGTCAGCTCAACAAAGACCTTGCCATTCACGCCCCAGATTCTTTCAAGACTCTGCTCAAGTCTGGCATTGAGCAAGAGAAAATCATCACCCTTTTTCCATTCGTAGGTTCTGCGAGCGACTTCTTTAAAATAGTACTGACGATTGGTATAGGAGAGTTGGGTCGAGGCAGCGAGACCAAAGGGGAACCGATAGCGGGCGTCAAGATTGGCCCGATGACGAGGCCGCTCTTCCAATTCGCGATCCTCTTCCTCATCCTCGGTATTGAGATAGGTATAGTTAACACCAACCCAGAAGTTGTCGGTAATATCGGCTCCCAGAGCGGCTTCGATGCCTAAAATATTGGCTTCGCCCACGTTGTGATAGACATCATCATCGTAACCATCAACTTCGCCCTTAACGATCAAGTCCTTGATATCGTTATAAAAGAAGGCCGCAGAACCGCTGATCGCGTCATTAAAAGCGTGGGTCACGCCGACTTCGTAGGCAATAGTCTGCTGAGGATCAAGGTCGGGGTGGCCGCCCGTTGATTCACTGAAAAGCTCTTTGAGGTGGGGAAAACGAATCTTCTTGCCGACAGAACTATGCAGCATTGTGTTCTCAGTCAGGGTCACCACCACCCCGGCTTGGGGATTGAAGGAATCGATGCTGTCCGGAACCGGCTGACCGTCAGCCTCGCGGGGGTCATAGTAGTCATAACTGGCACCGACGGTGAAGGCCAACCAATCGTTGACTTTGATCTCGTCCTCCACTCCGAATGTGTAGGTATCGGCTTCGTACTCACCGGCATCTTCCCAAGAATCTCCGGGAGCGGCAATTTCCTCTTGCTGACAATTATCACGCACGAAGCTGAAACCGACCTTCAAAAAGCTCAAGTCGCCGAAATCCATAAACGCCTGGGTTTCGCCGCCAACGGTGTAGTTGTCGTAAGAGGACTTATAGAACCAGGACCGATCGGTCCAATCGGTATCAAGCAGGGTATCTTCGTGATCTATATAGTAGGAACGGGCCTTGATCCTCAAAAAGTCGTTTACGCGGACCTCCCCAACCAAGCCAACTATCGTTTGCTTCCATTCATCAAAAAACCAAGAGTTGGAAGGGATACCCTTTTCATTATCCTGATAGTCGAAGGTCAGATACACTTTGACATCGTTCGAGGGCTCGAAACCAATCTTGGTATTGATGTTGTGCTGGAGATAATCGCTACCATCTCGCTTGCCGCCATCATCCTGAGTATAACTGCTGTACTCTGCAGCCCAGTAGTCTGCATCATAATCGCTGGATAACCGCCAGCCATCGGAATGGCGGTAAGTGTATCCTAACCAGTAATTAAACAGGCCGGCCGGGGCACCAAAACTTACCCCGTAGCGTTCCGTGCCATAGTCCCCCCAGGCCGCCGACACCGTAGCGCTCGGTTTGGAGCCAGCCTTTTTAGTGATGATATTGATGACCCCGCCCATGGTGTTGGCCCCATACAGTACCGACGAGGCTCCCTTGGTGATGGTAATTTTGGCAATATTATCGGCCGGAAGCTGATCCAGGTCGAGGGTTCGATAATACTGTTCGTAGACTGGAACACCATCGATTAGAATTTTCAAGTCGCCTTGATCAAAACCTCGAACACTCACATAGTTCTGACCCTTGCCACCCTTCTGCACATCAACACCGGGCAACTGCTCCAACGCCTCAGCTACGGTCTGGGCACCGCGCTGTTGAATATCTTCGGCTGTCACCTCGGTAACGGTGGTCGCGAGATTGACCACCTGTTGTTCGCCGGTAACGATAACCTCGCCAAGTGAAAACACCTCTTCTTCAGCTGCAAAACTAGGCATTACCGGCACCAAAGCCAACAGACACACCCAGACCAGAGGTCTAAACAAACGTGTACTCATGATAATTCCTCCTGAAAAATGTCCCATCGTTTCCAATACACCAAAATTCCATAAAAAAATGCGCTGGCGGGTCTCCCCGCCAGCGCACCATATACCTTGGAATACGCGTTTGCAGGTCGACTCCTTTCCAAATGCGGGAGGCGCCACCGTTTCCAGGGGCACCCATCGTTCAAAGCGGCTTAGCCATGGCCTTAGCCAGCTTCAAATCGGAGTGGACTTTTTATGTCAGTGGGACACGAAATCCCCTTTAATTAAAACTCAAGCTTCCGTTGTATAGCAAATGAAATAGCGCATGGCAAGCAAAAATGTGAATCTTAGTCATTTTTGTGACTAACAAGCGCTTTGTCGCGATTGATATATAATTCAGAAAGGCACAATAAATGGTTGCGTGGGTCCAGCACCCGGGAAATAGGGAGGAACAAATGAAAAGGCCAACTGCCCGCTTGATAGTTTTATTGCTGAGCATGTTGCTGACAACTGTCGGATGCCAGTCGACACAACCGACGACAAAACAACTACTTCAAGAGGATTACCTTCAAATGATGGATACCGAGCTACTTATTTACTATCAACAATTAGTGGAGGGGATTGAAGAACCGAGTTCCGGAGGAGGCGGGTTCGGCTTCGGGCTGGGAATCGGCATCGGCGTAGGCAGCAGCAGTGCGGTGGGCCTCGGCGCCAGCAAGGGGCCGGAGAGGGAATATACGACGGAAGCCTTGCAACAGCGGCGAAATCAAGTTCGTCTGGAGTTATCCCGCCGCGGCCTAGAGCCAACTACTTCATACTGAATTTTTGCAAGACCTCGTCCGGCGCTTGGTCGTACTGGGAAAATTCCATACTGAAGGTACCGCGGCCTTTGGTGGCGCTACGCAATTCCGTCATATAATCGAACATCTCCGTCAGCGGCACCTGAGCCTGAATGATTTCCATCTCCCCTTGGCTTTCCATACCGCCGATGCGGCCGCGCTTCTGCTGCAGGGTGCCGAGCACCTTGCCGGCGCTTTCCCTCGGCACCATCAGCTCCAGGGCCATGATCGGCTCGAGTAGGGTCGGTCGGCCCTGACGGGCGGCCACGGCTAGCCCCCGCTGGGCAGCGGCCAACAAACCGGCTTCGGTGGTGACACCTGCCTCGTAGGGCAACTCGATCACTGTAACCTGCAGGTCGATCAGGGGATAGCCAGCCTGAACCCCGGCGGCGCAGCCCTGCTCGAGACTGGCCAACAGAGCTGGGCGCCATTCCAGAGGCAACTCAGTCTCTGCTTCTGGTGGCAGAACCACGTTCAGGCCTTCGCCCCGCGGCAGAGGCTTCAGACGCAGCAAGATTTCGCCGCACTGCAGCTTGCCCTCGGCTTCACGGTGAAAGGCTTCCCGATGTTCCACAAGCTGGCGCAGGGTTTCCCGATAAACCACCTGAGGCCGACCGGTGATCACCTCGACACCAAACTCTCTGGACAGCCGCTGGGTCAAAATATCCAGATGCAACTGACCCATGCCGGCAAGAATCAGCTGACCGGTCCCCGCATCCTCCCGCACAAGAAAGGTCGGATCCTCCCACTGCAGCTTCTCCAACGCCGGCAATAACTTCTCCCGGTCGTCGATGCGCTTCGGCTCCACCGCCAGCGAGACGACGGGCTCAGGGACGGTCAGGCCTTCCAGCACCAACGGCTCCTGTTCGGCGCTCAGCGTATCACCGGTCAGGACTTCTTTGAGGCCAACCGCGCAGGCAATATCGCCGGCTCGGGCCTCCTCGATCCGCTCCCGTTTATGCGCGTGCATGCGAAACAAGCGGGAGATTTTCTCCTTCTGCCCGCGCACACCGTTGAACAGTTCGTCGCCGGCATGCACCGTGCCGGAGTAGACTCGCAGATAGGTCAGTTTGCGCCCGGCATCGGAGAGCACCTTGAAAGCCAGCACACAGAGGGGGCCGGCGGGGTCGCAACTCAAAAACCGCTCCTGCAGACCGTCCCCTTCTACCAGGGCTCGCACCGGTGGCGCGTCCAGAGGCGAAGGCAGAAAGGTGCCCACGGCATCAAGCAGCGGCTGAATACCCTTGTTGCGCAAGGCCGAGCCGAGCAATACCGGAAACAGCCGGCATTCCAGCACCCCGCGCCGCAGCGCAGCCTGCAGACAAGCGGCCTCCACAGTACGGCCTTCGAGAAAATCGTTGAGGCTCTGGTCGTCAAAGTCAGCGGCCGTCTCGACAAGAACCTCGTGGGCCTGTCGCATCTCGGCGAGGCGCTCGGCAGGCACCGCCTCGACAGTCACCGTCGCCCCCTGGTCATCCTCACTGAACAGCAGGTATTGCTCGGCGATCAGATCGATGACTCCGGCAAAGCCGCCCTCTTCCCCCACAGGCAGTTGCAGTAATACCGGCCGCGCATCGAAGCGCTGGGCGATCTGCTCCAGCACCCGGCGGTAATCGGCGCCGATGCGATCCATCTTGTTGATCAGACAGAGGCGCGGCACATGATAGCGATCGGCCTGGTGCCAGACCGACTCGCTCTGCGATTGCACCCCTTCCACCGCACTAAAGACCGTCACGGCGCCGTCGAGCACCCGCAGGGAGCGTTCAACCTCGATGGTAAAGTCGATATGACCGGGGGTATCGATGAGATTGATCCAGTAATCTCGCCAACGGCAGCTAGTAGTGGTGGCGGTGATGGTTATACCCCGCTCCTGCTCCTGCTCCATCCAGTCCATGACCGCAGCCCCGTCATGTACCTCGCCCATTTTGTGGCTCTTGCCGGTATAGTAGAGCACCCGTTCAGAGACAGTGGTCTTGCCGGCATCGATATGAGAAATGATTCCGATATTTCGGATGGCATGCAGGGGCGGATGTTCCATGTCCTGTCACCTCCAGAAAGAAATCAAACAAATGAGCGGCTATCTATTCTTGCAGAGAATGGTTGGGCGGCAAAGGCAGCGTGAAACGCTGGCCGTCGTAGGCAAATTCCACCCCGCTAGGAAGCTTGGCAGTATCCCGCTGATGTTCGACTTCATGACAGATATGAGTTAAAACGGTGCGCCGGGCACCAAGCCGAGCGGACACGGCAATAGCTTCATCGACACTGAAGTGGGTGGGGTGGGAGCTAAAACGCAGGCCATCAATAACCAACAGCTCGAGCTGCTGCAGACGGGACATGGTCGATTCGGAAATACCGTTGCAATCCGTCACATAAGCAAAGGACCCGATGCGATAGCCGCAGGAACTGCCGGGGCCATGCTGCAGAAACAGTNNGCCCACAGAGAGAGAAATTGCCTCCCAGGTCCCAGGGTACCAGCCGCGGTCGAAACTTGGACGCCACTTCATCGCCAAAAATATAGCGGAAGTTGCGCCGAATCAGATCCATGGTCGACGGCAGGCCGTATATGGGGATGGCGGCGCCGCCGGAACTCATATTGAAAGCACGCAGATCATCAATGCCGTGCACATGGTCGGCGTGGGCATGGGTGTAAAGCACCGCATCGATCTGGCCGATGCCCGCACGCAGGGCCTGCTGGCGAAAGTCAGTGCCGGTATCAATGACGATTTGCTGACCGCGATAGCTGATCAGAGCGCTGCAGCGAGTGCGGCAGTTGTGAGGATCGGTTGAACGACAGACGTCGCAGGAACAGCCGAGCATCGGCACCCCGGTGCTGGTGCCCGATCCAAGTATGGTGATCTCCATACAGGCTGCTTCCATGCTCCGCTCCCTAGTCTTTCGAAACCGTTTCAATCTGCGCCAAAATAGCATTATTACACAGATTCTGGCAAATAATTATCCGCGGCTAAAACATTGAAACAGGCCCAGGAAGAAGCTACAATAGGGCCAGCAAACCGTCCGCCGCCAACTTTTCTCACGCAGAAAGGAATCGCTCCATGGACATCAACGTCACTCACGGCGCCACTCTGAAACAGGCCACCCCTTGTCTACTGATAGGGGTTGTGGCCAATCAGCTGGCCACGCCGCTATTGAAAAAAATTGACAAGGCCCTCGATGGAACCCTTACTCGCGCAGTCACGGCTCAGGAATTTTCCGGGAACGCCCAACAAACCCTGCTGCTGCACGGCAGTCGCCAACTGGTGGCCGAGCGCATTCTACTCATCGGCCTCGGCAAGGAACGGGACATCACTCTGGAAACCCTGCGCCGAGCGGGAGCCGCGGCAGTCGACCAACTGCGGCAGCGGCGGCTGACGGATTTCACATGGATCCCGGCGGACAGCCCCCTGCACAGCCTGCCAATCGAGGCCATGGCCAGTGCCTGGGTCGAGGGACTGCTTCTGGCTGACTACCGCTTCGAACGCTACCGCAGTGCCGATCCGAAACGAGCCCCTTCGCTAAAGCAGCTGAATGTAGTGACGGACCGCAAAGGCAACCTGCCAGCCATAAATGCAGCGGTCCAGAGAGCCGAGAAACTGTGCCGCGGTGTGCTGCTGGCCCGGGATCTAGTCAACGAGCCAGGCAACGTTAAGTCACCAGTCTTTCTGGCCGAACAAGCGCAGACCATCGCGGCAGAGGCCGGCCTGCAATGTACGGTACTGGACCGGCCAGCTCTCGAGCAGGAGGGCTTCGGTGCCCTGCTCGGCGTGGCTCAAGGCAGTATTCGGGAACCACGCCTGATCGTGCTGCACTACAAAGGCGCTGGCGAGGAACGTCCCGTGGCCCTGGTCGGCAAGGGCGTGGTCTTCGACTCAGGCGGTATCTCCCTAAAACCCGGCGAAAATATGGGCCAGATGAAGATGGACATGGCCGGCGGCGCGACCGTACTAGGCACGCTACTGGCGGCCGCCCTGCTGAAGTTACCGGTCAACCTGACAGGCATCATTCCGGCGGTGGAGAATCTACCTTCGGGCAGCGCCATTCGACCCGGTGACATTCTGACCTCGCTGGCCGGTAGCACCATCGAAGTTCTCAATACCGACGCAGAAGGCCGCCTGATTCTGGCCGACGCCCTGACTTACGCCAAACGCTTCAACCCGCGGGAGGTCATCGATGTGGCGACCCTGACCGGCGCTTGCATCATCGCCCTGGGTCACCATGCGGCGGCCGTCCTCGGCAACCATAACGGCCTTCTGCGTCAATTACAGCGAGCTGGCGAGGCGAGCGGCGAGCGCTGCTGGCAGCTGCCCCTATGGGATGAATACGCCGATCAAATAAAAAGTGAAGTTGCTGATCTAAAGAACATCGGCGGCCGCCCGGCCGGCACCATTACTGCTGCCGCCTTTCTGCAGCATTTTGCCAAAGACTTTCGTTGGGCCCACTTGGATATCGCGGGCACGGCCTGGCAGGAAAAAGGCTCCGACTATCGGCCAGCCGGAGGCACCGGATTTGGCGTACGCTTGCTGATCGAACATCTGCACCGGAATCTGGCCTAGCCCAGTCAAATCAAAGGCGACCGACAGACGGGCTTCCCCTAATCCTTGACATCCTCAGGGCCTGTTGCTAGTTTATACTGTTTGTGCAATTCCTTCAAAAGGCTTCGACTTTTAATTGATTTACGCAACAATTCAGATAGGTATACAGGCCGATTCTTTATGAACGTTCTGGTTTCTGACATATTTTCCGCCGAAGGATTGGCGGTGTTCGAAGAAGCCGAGGGTATCGAACTCGATTACCGGCCTGGCATCTCTTCTGAGGAACTGTTGCAGGCAGTGCAGAGCACTGAGGCGCTAGTGGTGCGTGGTGGCACCCGGGTAACCGCCGAGGTCCTCGATGCAGCTCCCCGCTTGCGGGTCATTGGACGGGCTGGCATCGGCATCGAAAACCTCGATCTGGAGACAGCCAACCGCAAAGGGGTTGTTGTGATGAACACCCCCTTTGGCAGCATTACCACCGCCGCCGAGCATTCCATTGCCATGCTGCTGGCTCTCAGCCGCCAGATTCCCGAAGCAAACAGCTCGACCAAGAGAGGCCAGTGGGAAAACCAGCGCTTTCTCGGCGTGGAAATCAACGGTAAGACCCTTGGGGTAGTCGGCGCCGGCAAAATCGGCGGCCTGGTCATTGAACGGGCCCTGGGCTTGAAGATGCGGGTCATCGTATACGACCCCTATCTGGCCGAAGAGGTGATTCTCCAAAAGGGTGCCGAAGTGGTCGACTTTGCCACGCTGCTGAATCGCTCCGACTTTATTTCCTTGCACGTCCCTTTGACCTCGGAAACAACCAATCTTTTTGACGAAGAATCCCTGGCACAGGTCAAGCCGGGCTGTCGAATCGTTAATTGTGCCGTTGGCGGGCTGATCGAAGAAACCGCCCTGGCCGCCGCCATTGAGAGAAAGCAGGTGGCCGGTGCGGCTCTTGACGCCTTTCTTAACGAGCCGCCCAATCCCGACAACCCGCTGCTGGCCATGGATCAAGTGATTTGCACCCCTCATCTGCGTACTTCAACCGTCGATGCCCAGATCAACGTGACAGTGCAAGTGGCCCGGCAGATTGTCGATTTCCTGCAGAAGGGAATCGTCACCAACGCTGTGAACATGCCCTCGATCAGCGCTGAGCGGCTCAGCGAAATCCGCCCCTATGTGGAATTAGCCGAGCGTCTCGGCCAATTCCAGGCCCAGCGCGGAATCAAGGGGCTGCAACAAATCACCATTGAGTATTCAGGCAGTGTGACCGAGCATCCGTCCCGACCCTTGACCAACGCCTTACTCAAAGGCCTGCTGGAACCGATTGTCGGCCCTACAGTCAACCATGTCAACGCCCCCCACCTGGCCCGCGAACGGGGTATTCAGATAATGGAACGAAGCTGCGATACGTCTCAGGAATTCGCCAACCTGATTCGACTGACCATTGCCGGTAGCAACGGCGAAAGCTCAGTGAGTGGCGCCCTGTTCGGTGATCAGGATTACCGCATCGTCCGGGTCGACGACCACCACGTAGAGGCCGTTCCCACAGGCCACATTTTGATCCTGCATAATCATGACTGCCCAGGGGTGATTGGCTTCATCGGACAGATTCTGGGGGAGTCCGGCGTTAACATCGCCATGATGGGGTTGTCACGTCGCAAGATTCAGGGCCGGGCCATCTCCCTGATTACCGTGGACAGCAAGATCCCAGAAGAGGTTCTACAGCGCCTTCGAGCCAACCCGCATATCATCTCGGCAGTCCAGGTCAGTCTCTAATTCACCAACTGCAACCACGTACGACTAGATGACAGAAAACACCGCCCATGGCGGAATTAATTTTAAAGGAAGATAAACCATTGACCGTTACTCAGCAGACTATTTCGGAAG
>LGVE01020015.1_pt1 | contig 17834 bp, 17 predicted proteins | sample 469871 | NCBI WGS metagenome assembly LGVE01 (sample SAMN03893561, study PRJNA290197) | marine sediment metagenome | material: sediment; isolation source: combined push core samples #3730, #5133, and #5579 collected at Hydrate Ridge | place: Pacific Ocean: Hydrate Ridge | reverse complement strand
AACAAATCCAAGCAACCGAAACGAAGGCACCGACGTGCAAAAAACTAACCGGACAACGCTGAAAAATATCAGATATTTTTCTTGCGCCTGATACCCATTGCAACCAACCCGGCAAGGCCTGAGCCGAGGAGAATTAAAGTAGCCGGTTCGGGAACGATCGTTGAAGTGGCAGGATCATGTGCCCACAAGCTGATATGTGAAATTGCTTGAGCGTTACCCTTCTTCAGTGTCAAATCAGAATTATCCAAATAGCCCGTTAACTGCACAGGTGCGAAATACTCTTCCGTTAAGCCTTCCAATGCAAAAATCTTATTAAAGTCCAAATCGTAAACAGCAAAGTAATCGGCTGATTTTAGGACAATAGATAGATGATCAAAAAAGTTGTTTCCCAACAAGGGTTCGAGAGTATCTAAAATTCCTTCTTGGGGTGTCAAAGACCAATCAGCACCAATAATCTCGCTATCATCGTCTAGTTCGTAATTGAAACCTATGCCAATTAAAGATCCGATATCAATTCCACCAACTTGTGCGTAAGAAAAAGGTATTGAAGCACCGTCCTGCTTCCCTAAATAGATCCAACCTGGGTCGTTAGCGCCATCTATACCATCAACATCTTGAAATTCAGAAATAAACTCATATCCGTCAAACTGATAATATTGCTCAGGATCACTGTTTTTTAATAACCAATCTTGGCTATCTCCATTTAATAGGCCGTCACCTGCCTGGCCAATATTCAATGAAGGTGTTGGTTGGCCATCGTCTTGCGAGTCGTTCCCTGCAAAGAAAGAAGCACGACCAGTGGCATCGTAAGGAGCACCTGTCAACAAGTTTGTTGTTCCAACTGTTGCATTGCCAGGACCGGCCGGATCGTCAAATCCATACATTCCTGTAACCTGAACAGCGCCGTAGCCGTTATTGCCATCATAATCAGGAGCATTCCAATCAGAAGTATCATAGGTTAATGCTGAAGCGGCACTGCTAAAAAGCAGAACAACCATAAAAGAAATAAAGATGATATTGTTTTTTTTCATAAGACGCCTCTTCAAGTGGATTGACCCTGTGTAAATATTTATGACAATTGCATTTTGTTCTAATTAACACGCAATATTCAGGCCAAGAAAAAAATGTAATAATATCGAATACTTGAACTCGTCACAATGTTTGTGTAAAAAATTCCGACATAATTTTGCAGGATGAAGGGGGATGGAACACCTCTATTAAATCATTCAAGATATTACAGAGGCATATTCATCTAGTGGCGCGACCGAAGGCGGGTGCAGGAGTTGCAGGCGCGGGCTGGGAGGGGTTTCAGAACAGCTGGTCCGCCGAAAGAGTCAAGAACCGATCTCCTTCTTGTCGGGATACGGTTATCTCGCCGGCGACAGGGTCCAGCTCATAAGTCAGATAGCAATGGTTCCGAACGTTGCTTAAAACATCCGGGCTGAATACCACCGCATTTGTGTGTCCTTTGTGTCGGGCTGAAGGGGCCAGCAGTCCGGGATGCCCTTCTTTGTGGACCCGGGCCCCGATTTGCTGGGTAAAGGTATAGTCATTTTCCAACAGCTGGGGGTAGCCTGCGGCCTTCTCGGACAGGTCGAGCATCAGAGCTTGGCAAAAAACCCGGTAAACTGCCCGCTCCCGAACGATCGTCTCGGTCACTCCTTCGATGGCGGAAGCCCGGCGCATCATGTGATAGGCTGATTCGTAGATGGTGGTTTCAAAGGCAAGGCAGCCATACCATACGCCATAGCGGCCGTCGCCAAAGCGCGTTTGCATGAAGGGCTGCGTCTCGAAGGGGTAGCCGATGGCCTCGTTGTAATGGAATCCTCGTGGGATCACCCCGGGCGCCATATCCGCTTTGATATCCATCTCCGCTTCACAGGCCACGGCCGAGTTCTGGTCGTCGCCGTCGTTGATGTCGTCAAACAGGTCTTCCGTCTCCCGCAGCGAAACGATATTGCGAAAAACGTCCTGACGGAAGTCACTCAGGCGATCGAAAAGCCCTTCCATCAAAGACCCCGTTCCATGTCCAGATACCGTGAAACTTTGGCTATGCCGATAATGCCTTCTCGCATCATGAGTTCCAACGGAGTGAAATTGTCGAAATCCAGGTTGCGGCGTTTGACCCAGGAATACCGCAAGGCTTCGTTGCGCGGGTAGAGCAGGCGTAATGCCTTGTGAATGGCCAACAGCCAACCTGCTCTGTCCAGCATATCCCTTGAGTTGGCGAGGGGGCCGCCGCGACGATATTTGGTCAGCAGGGAGCGACTTGTAGGGCTCAACCCTAGAAGATTGAGTTGTTCCACGTTGTTTAGTTCCCACCTGGTGAAAAGGTTGGTAAGGAGTTTTGCCAATCGGGAACGACTTTCTTCTGTCGTCAGATCGATACCATCATGATCTTTTAGGGTAGGTGCAAGCATGGTGACTCCTTCTTTTGTTTAATAGTAAACATAAAAAGAAGAAAAATCAACAAGCAGGTGTCCGGCGAGGAAACACAGGATGAAAAATGGCGCAATCTGTTTGGCGGATTGAGCCTTGGTGTCTAGTGAAGGGGAACGGACTCTGTTGCAGGAGTTGCAGGAGTTGCAGGAGTTGCAGGTGCGAGTTTCGTTGGGTCTGTCGGAGCAGAGGACGAAATAGGCGCTTTGAAAGACCCTTTGCGGGGCAATTTTTCAAATAGTCATGTCACAAGTACCAGGGGGAGGCAAGGTTAGCATGAAGGAAAGGACAAATGGGGCTTCGCTTCTTCACCGTTGCAAGCTCCTTTGCTTTATTATGCCCTCCCCAACTCCCCATCCGCCATCTTGATATGCCCCACCTGCTGCCAGGGAATACCGAGAAGCCCAGAGCCAGCAGCATCCACCGCCACCGGATCAAATCCAGCCACCAGCTTATTAACCGGCGGATCGCAGGTCGGCCCGCCGAGGTGATAGTCGGAAAGGCCGACAGTGGCGTCGATGAAGGCCAGGTCGGGCTGGCGGTAGCGGTTCAGCTCAAAGATTGAGGTTTGCATCTGCTGGTGAAAGGCGGATTTCTTCCAATGACCGCCCCGCTGATAGTAGGCCGGTGGCGCGACGCCGATCATGTTTTTCATGCTCAGGGTGACGGTAGACAGGGAATGGGCCTTGAGAACCGCGGCGGAGAGGACAAAGCTCTCCATCACCAGGCGCGGCATCATGAAGGTGGGGAAGACCTTGTTGCGAAGATCGTGCAGTTCGACCAATTCCGCCTCGTTGAGATCGACCAGTTCGATTCCCTCTTCTTTGGCCAACCTGTCGTAACCGTGGATGGCGAAGGCCTCATCGGTGGTCAGGTGTTTTTCGCCGGTTCCCTCGGCGATGATGATCTGCGCATCGCTCCACTGGCGGCAGGCCCGCACCAGGGCGGCGCAGGCCTCCACCGGCAGGGTTACCGGCGGCGGGGAAGCGTTGACCAGGTTGGGTTTGATCAGGATGCGCTGCTGACGGTGGAGCACCTCGGGTGCGCCGATACTTTTCAGCAGAGCGGGGATGGTCTCGTCGTAGGAGACAAATTCGGCTATGGCGCAGGGTCGTTGCATGGGGATATTGTAGCGGCAGTAAGGCGGCGAAGCAAACCGGTTCGCTGCCATCAAGGTTATGGCGCTAAGGACTTGGGGCAGCGAGCTTGATTAATCTTCTGGAGTACCAGCCTGGGCGAGCCTTACTTCTTCCAGCTTGGCGCTGACCTCACTGAAACTGCCGTGAAATACTTCGCCGTTTTCACAATAGGGTTCTTCGTTGATTACCAGGAAATATTTGCCATGGTCCTCTTTGAAAACGCTGTAGGCGTAAATGCCGTAAGTTTCGGTGTAAACTGCTACAGGTGTCATTTCATATCTCCTTGGTAACTTGGGTTTTCTCTTGAACCGATACAAAGTCTAGCTGATAAAGATTGTCTGGTTATGCCTTTGGCTCCAGTAAAGATGGGGGTGGCCGAAGAAAAACGCCAAAATTCTTTATACTACCTGTTCGCATCGCTCACTAGAGAACACAGAGAAGCACTATTGATTTCAGGGAATTCCTCTGTGAACTCTATGGTGAAAACATTTGATCTTGACTGGTCATAAAACCGNNCCGCCATACTTTTGTCCAAGCCAACAAAAGTATGCAAAAATGGCTGCCACTGCGTGGAGCATGCTGTCACGCAGGTAAGGAGAAGGCTAAAAACTCTTGAGCCATGCCACAGCTGCAGCAATTTCTTTGCGCAGCCCCTCTTCCGACAATTGGTTGCTAATACTATCGGTTCGAACCTCTTTCGAACAGTGATCGAAGGTGTTGTTGGGTTTAAAACCGATAATGTATCCGTAACGTTGCTGCGTTACTCTCTGCTGGCCGGGCCGAAAACTCATTCAAATGCCGCAAATGCAGCTTTGCCCACGGCGGTGTTATCCACATACGGCCCGCGCACCAGGTCTTGCCCCTCTACCAAGTCGAGCAACCTTTTGGCCCCTTGGCCCACGGCAAACAGCGGAATCAAGCTGTTGGTATGGTAGTCGCCGTGCCATTCCATCCCGGGCAGTTTATTCCGACCCTGATTGACCAAAGGCTGCCAGTCGGGATCGGAACCGGGCCCAGTCAAATAACCGGTTTCGTGGTCACCGGTGACGATCAGCAGGGTTTCTTCCCAACGACTGTTCGTTTCCACCCAGCGCACCACCGCCGCCACCGTGCGGTCGAAGTCGAGCTGTTCCTCGAGCATGCGGCTCGACTGGTTATCGTGGCTAGCCCAGTCCACCGCTCCTCCTTCAATCATCAGAAAAAAACCGTCGGGATCGTTGTCGAGCACGTTGAGGGCCGCCCGGGTTAACTCGGTCAGGTTCGGCACCGAAGTCAGCAACGGCACCGCGTAGGGGCGCGACTGGGGCTTGCCACTTCGATCCTGTTGCAGGGTGCGGGCGACCTGCGGAATGCCGAGCAGCCGTTTGGGCGTGGGGCCGTTGGCCAGTTGCTGAAAGTCGGCCCGCTGATCAATCAGGGTCCAGGGATCGACTTGGCCGTCATCATCGGCATCGGCGCCGAGTTCTCCATTTTTCAGGGCTTGCCAGGTTTCTGCGCCGCCGACAGTTTTATAGTTGCGGGCAGTGTTCAGTTGCCGGCCATTCCGGTCATAAAAGGGATGACCGCAGCCGATAAGCACCTCCAGAGCACTGTCGTGCAGCATGTACGTAGAGATATCCAGAAAATTTTTGCGGCTTGGATTGTGGACCACAAAGGCGGCCGGGGTAGCGTGGGCAAAAGGAACGCTGGTCACCAGTCCACTGGCCTTGCCGAGTTTTTCGGCCCGTTCGACCAGATTTTCCACCGGACGCAGGGTGCCGTCTTCTCCAGGCACCATACCGATGGTCCCGCGATAGGTTTTCTGACCGCTGGCCATGGCGGTGGCGGCAGCGGCGGAGTCGGTGGCTCCCTTGAGTGCTTCGGGAAAGTTGCTCCAGATCAATTCACCATTGTAGCTGCCGGGGTTGGGATAGGTGCTCATGGCCAGCTGCACCGGAAAGCCGGCGTAGACCTGGCTGTTTGTGCGGCCGCTGGCGTAGAGGCTGGCCGCTTCGCTGTGATTGTAGCCCATGCCGTCGCTGATCATGATGATGACATTTTTGGCCGGCGCTCTTTGCGCCGCTTCGGCGACGGAGAACAGACCACAGTTCAAAACGGCTATGAATAACCAGGCTAAAAGTGGATGGTGCAGGGTGGGCATGCTTGGCTCCTGAACAGGGGGAGGTAGTGGTTTGCTGGAGGGCTCAGTGCGGGCTGGGCAAAGGGGTTAAAGCCGACGACGCTACCGCGGATCCTCAGATGATTTTCAGGTCTTCCGCCGCGCGCAACTCATTAAGCTTGTCGAGCAGGTCGTCGAAGGTGCCCTCGAACAGATGATCGTCTTCCTTGTAGGGCTGCTCGTCGATGACCATAAAGTAGCTTTCGCTTTTTTCATCCTGGCAGATGGTGTAGCGGTGTTCGGTGCTGTCTTCGCTGTAGACGACCAGAGATCCCATGGCTGTTTTCCTTGATGGCGTTGCAAAAAAGTTTGCTCTACTGCGTTGCAGCACTTTTGCAGGACTTCGACAGACTTTATGTATGCCTTCACCCCTGCAAAACCACTGCGCCTTGGAGGTCGAATTTTTTGCTTAGCCATCCGATGAGTTTTGCGAAACCACCTTCCTTGGGTGAGGGTCGGATTCGATAGACCTTTTCAAGAATTCATTAGATAAGGTCTTTAATTATACCTGAAAGTCTGGCCGGTCAACATTGATTTTTAAAAAAACGGATTTCTATAGCCGCAGCTTGTAGCCGCTGCCCAGCAGTGCCGCCGCCCAACCAAATAGGGCTGCAGCCATCAGTCCGGCAACGATGAAGGCGGTACTCAGAGACAGATCGCCGACACCGAGAATCGCATGGCGAAAGCCGTCGATGAGGTAGAGCATGGGGTTGAAATGAGACAGCCGCGCCCAGAAAGGCGGCAGAATGGAGACAGGGTAGAAGACCCCGCCGAGGTAAATCAGCGGCAGAATCAGAAAGTTGTTGTACATGGACAGGGCGTCGAAGGAGCTGGCGTAGATAGCGGCTATGAGGCCGAACTGGGCGAACAGAAAGCTGGCCAGGGCCGCCATGGCCGCCGCCGCCCAGGGGGAGACGAAGGGCAGTTCGGCAAAGAAACAGGAGATGATCAGCACCACGGTGCCGACCAGCAGGCCGCGCAGCATGGCCGCCAGGGTGTAGGCCAGGATGACTTGCGGANNCCGTAGCATGGCCGCCAGAGTGTAGGCCAGGATGACTTGTGGCGGCGTCAGGGGGGTGACCAGCAGGTCGACGATGTTGCCCAGATAGCGGGAGATGAACAGGGATGAGGAGGTATTGGCGAAGCTGTTGTTGATGACCCCCATCAGGATCAAGCCGGGTACCACGAATTGGGCGTAGGAGAAACCCTCCACCACCGAAATGCGCTGGCCGAGGGTGGCGCCGAACACGAACAGGTAGAGGGAGGCGGTAACGATGGGGGTGAGCAGGGTCTGAAAGGAGACCCGCAGAAATCGCCGAATCTCTTTTTGCAGCAGGGTGGCAAAGGGCAGCCAGGACACGAAATTCTGTTGCTGTCGGAAGCGGTTGATCATGATGGGCTCCCCTTGCGGTCTGTGAGTTGCAAGCCGGTCAGGTCGAGAAAAACTTCTTCCAGGCCCGGTCGTGGCAGTTCGAGATCGCGAATCGGCAGATTGAGTTGGGCCAGCAGCTGCAGGACTTCGGCCATGACCACCTCGCCGGCCAGGCTGATCCTCAGTTTTTGGCCGTTTTCCTCAAGTTGGCCGTTCAAGGCTTCCAGCGCGGTGGGAACCTGCTCGAGGGGGGTATCGAGATGCAGCAGCATCGAACGGCTGTCGAGGCGTGCCAGCAGATCGGCGGTCCGTTCCAGGGCCACCAGCTTGCCACCGCTCATGATGGCGATGCGGTTGCACATCTGCTCCGCTTCTTCCAGGTAATGGGTGGTGAGCAACACCGTGGTGCCGGCCTGGTTCATTTCCTGCACGAACTGCCACAGGGCGCGGCGCAGTTCCACATCGACTCCGGCGGTCGGTTCGTCGAGAATCAGCAGTTGCGGCTTATGAATCAGCGCCTTGGCGACCATGAAGCGCCGCTTGAGGCCGCCGGACAGTTTCAGCATCGACTTATGCAGGTGGGGACCCAGGCCGAGCCGTTCGATAAGCAGCTCGCGCCAGGCCTTGTCGTCGGGTACGCCGTAATAACCGGCGTGAATCTTCAAGGCCCGGTCGATGGTGAAAAAGTGGTCGGTGACGAGCTCCTGGTGCATGACCCCTACCAGTCGCCGGGTCAAACGATAGTCGCGCACCGCATCGTGGCCGAAGACGCGCACCGTGCCGCTATCGATGCGGCAAACGCCGCTGATCATATTGATCGTAGTGCTCTTGCCGGCGCCGTTGGGGCCGAGCAGACCGAAAATCTCCCCCGGTTCGATGCTCAGGGAGAGGTCATCAACGGCTTTGGCGCCAGCGAAACTTTTGTGTAGGTGATTTATTTCCAGGGCAGGGGTCATGGCGAAACTATAGCGACAAACGCAGCGAAGATCAAACTTATGGCAGCTTTAAGCTTTCTGCTTCTGACTGCCCCACCCCCTGTGACGCCGCCGAAGCGGAGTGGACGTTTTGCGATCAGGTGGGGAAATGTTTGAGCGCAGCGAGTTTTTGCCCGCCCGTAAAACGTCTGCGAAGTGTAGGGAACCCGCAGGGCAAGGAGTTGGGGCGCCTTTTTCTGCCTACTCTTTTTATGGCGGGTAAAAAGAGTAGGGCGTCGGGCGGGGACGCAACCCCGCGGTGTTGCTTGTTCGTTGACATTTTAACAGGCAAGGCAATAACCGGACGATTTTATAAATAGTAAGCTAATCCGCCAACACCACCCGGTTGCACCCGGTATTTTTGGCATGGTAGAGGGCCTGGTCGGCCAGGGCGATAAGATCGACGGGCTGGCTGCCCCGTTGCGGCACCAGGCTGGCGACACCGACGCTGACCGTGACGCAGGAGGCGATGGGCGAGGCCGTGTGCGGGAGGGCCAGGGCCTCCACGGCGGACCGACATTGCTCGCCCAATGATTTAGCGGCACAGTCTGTATGGGGCAGAATTAAGGCGAACTCCTCTCCCCCATAGCGGGCCACCAGATCTCGCGGCCGGGACGTTTGTTCGTGAAGAATTTTGGCTACCCGGCGCAGACAGTTATCGCCCTGCAGATGGCCGTAATGATCGTTATAGGCTTTGAAGCAATCGATATCGATCAGTATCAGGGTCAGGGGCTGTTGCTCGCGAATGCCCCGTTTCCATTCGACGTTCAGATGGCTATCGAAATTACGACGATTGGCGATATCGGTCAGGCCGTCGGTCATGGAAAGGTTAGCAAGTTTATCGTTGGTTTCGTTCAGTTTGCGGGTACGGGCTTTTACCAACTCTTCGATCTCTGCCGAGCGGACGGCCGCTGCCCGCAGATAGGCCGCCACCAGAAAGGTAAAAATGAACCCCGAGAGCATGATCAGGTGCGGAACCCGGCTGCTGTGGCGGTTCAGATAGCTGTCCGTCGGTAGGGCGCGAAGGCACCATTGGTGACCGGCTATCACCGGTAGTTCAGTAAGGTAGGACGAAGCCGAGACCGGAATTCCAACCGGCGGTTGATGGTGATAGAGAATTCGATGCTTCGAGCCCGCAGTAAGGTCCAGCAGGGTCAGGTCGATGTCTGCGATGGGATGTTTTTCCAGTAATCTGCCGAGCAGCCTATCCAGGTGAAAAAACCCGACGATATAGCCTCGCAAAGAGGCCTGCTCACCGTTGGAGACATCGGTTCCAAAAACCGGCAGTAGGGCAAATATTCCTCGAAGCTCAGGCTCATTGGCAAACAGGGGGAACTGAAGGATTACCTGCAGCTTGCGCTGATTCAGGCCCGCTTGTAGCGCTGGGCTTATGGCAGGCACCGCGGCCAGATTGAAACCGAGCAGTCCGCTGCGGCGTTGTTCAGGGGACAGGTAATCGAGGGGATAGCTCGGCTCGCCTGTCGGGTGCTCGACTTGCGGCACCCAGCCCAGAGCCAGGATGTTCCCATGGCGAGCCAGGGTTTCCTTGGCGATCCGGTGGAACTCCTCGTCGGACACGGCGGTAGAACCGTCAAACAGAGCTTTGAGCAGATAGAGGGATTCAAATTGGAAGCTCAATTCCTGAAAGACCTGATTGCCGATGGCATCGACTTCGGTGTTGAAGCCGGCCAGGGTTTGCCGCCGCTCTTGACTATAGAAGCTGCAGGCCACCAGGGCGCTGAAGGTCAGGCAGACCAGAATAATGAACCATAGGGCAAAGGACGAGGAACGCTTCATCGGTCGTCGAGTCCCTCGCTGATGGGTGGTGGCAACAACTCAGTCATCTTTAGGCCGTGCCGGAGCGCCGAAGAGTCGCGCCGCCAGAATACCGACTTCGTAAAGAATCATGAAGGGACCGGCCAGGCAGAGCTGGGAGATAATGTCGGGGGGTGTCAGTACGGCGCCGACCACGAAGGCGAGCAAAATGGCGTATTTGCGGTGACGGCCCAGCCAGTGGTGATCGACGATGCCCATGCGGGCTAGAATGAAGATGACGATGGGCAGTTCGAAGACTAGGCCGAAGGCCAGCAGAAGTTTGCTCGACAGGGCCAGGTAGGCGCCCATGGAGAGCATCGCCTGCATACCTCCGTCGGTGCCGAAGGTGACCAGAAAGCGGAACACCAGGGGGAAAACATATCGAAAACCGAACCAGGTGCCGATGGCGAAGCAGCTGCAGCTGGCCAGCACAAAGGGTAGAGCGAAGCGCTTCTCGTGACCGTGCATGCCGGGGGCGACGAACAGCCACAGTTGCCAGAGAAGTACTGGCAGGGACAGCAGTAGGCCGCCGAGGGCGGCGACTTTAAGGTAGGTGAAGAAGGGTTCGGTGGCGTTGATGAAAACCAGAGAGCTGCCTTCGGGGAGGGCCGCCTGGACCGGTTCGGCGATAAGGCGGAAGAGCTTTTCGGAGACGCTGTAACAGAGGGCGAAGGCCGCCAGCCAGCTGCCGACACAGATCATCAGCCGCCGGCGCAGTTCCTCCAGATGGGCGGTAACGGGGAGCTCATCCATGGTCTTCAGGGTCTTTTTGGGTCGTTTCGGCCTGTGAGTCTTCGACAGGCTGATCGATCTCGCCCGGCTCGCCCGGTTCATCGAGGGTCTGGTGCAGGTCATGGGTGGCGCGTTTGAATTCAGCCAGCCCTTTACCCAAGGCCCTGGCCAGTTCGGGCAGCTTTTTAGGGCCGAGAATCAGCAGGGCTACGCCTAGAATTATAAGCAGTTCGGTCATGCCGAGATTGAACATTCTGGTTTCCTTAACCGGTAAATCGAAGGATAGTTAGAATTCTTTGGACAATAACGGCAACAGCCTATTCTGTCAAGTATTGGAAAAGCCTGATAACGGTTTGACATATAAGGGCTTTTGCACTATTATGCGAGCCGTTGTTCCGCCCTGTAGCCCTTTGCCGGGGACGATGGCGTTGCAAAAAGTTCAGCCTACGATGTCCTGTAGGTCGATTTTTTGTTTGTCCATCCCATGACTTTTTTGCGAAAGCTTCAAGGAAGATAGATAATGAATCAGCAACAACTCAAGGAGGAGATCCGCCGTCTGGCGGGCGAGCGCGATGCCCTGATCATGGCGCATTTCTACCAGCGTGACGAGATTCAGGAGATTGCCGATATCGCCGGGGACTCCCTCGCCATGGCCATCGAAGCCGCACAGACCGAACGAAAGGTCATCGTGCTCTGTGGGGTCCATTTCATGGCCGAAAGCGCCGCCATACTGGCGCCCGACAAAACCGTGCTGCTGCCCCGTACCGAAGCCGGCTGCCCCATGGCCGACATGGTCACCGCAGACAAGCTGCGGGAGATGAAGGCCCGTCTGCCCGGCCGGCCGGTGGTGACTTACATCAATTCAAGCGCCGCGGTCAAGGCCGAAAGCGACATCTGCTGCACTAGCGCCAACGCGGTGGCGGTGGTTAACTCCCTCGACGCCGATGAGGTTATTCTGGTGCCGGACCGCAACCTCGGTCGCTATATTGCCGCCAACACCGACAAGAAGTGCCACTTCTGGGAAGGTTTTTGCCCCTTCCATGACCAGGTCCCCGAAGAGGATGTGCTGGCCGCCAAGGAGCGGCACCCCGAGGCCCTGTTTCTTGCCCATCCCGAGTGCCGGCCGCAAATTCTGAAAATGGCTGATCATATCGCTTCGACCAGCGGCATCATCGACTTCGTCAAAAAGAGTCCGGTGAAGAAGTTCATCATCGGCACCGAGGTCGGTGTGCTGTTCCGGTTGCGCGAGGAGAACCCCGACAAGGAGTTCATCATGCCGAACTCCCTGCTCTTCTGCCAGACCATGAAATATACTACCCTGGAAGACGTGCTAAAATGTCTGCAGACCATGAGTCCGCAGATTACCGTCGAGGTCGAGACCAGCCGCAAGGCCAAGCTGGCTCTCGATCGCATGCTGGCGGTTCCCCGGGACTGATGCCTGTTACCATCTCTGATCTTTTCAGCGGGGGCGTGCTTAAGTACGCCCCCGCGCCATTTTATAAATGACCCAGACACCGTCCAACGAAATCGCTCATGCCACCGTGCATTCCTTTGCCGATGCCGCTCCTGTCGGTCACAGCGAAGTCTGCGGGCTGGTCGGTTCGGCGGCCGCCTATCTGCTCAGCCGGCGTCTGGCCAGCCGTCGCGAACCCCTGTTTATCCTCGCCGCCGATCAGCAACAGGCCGAGCGCTTTGCCGCCGATCTGGCCTTTTATCACCCCCATTCCGAACAGATCTCCCTCTTTCCCCACTGGGAGGTCGGCCCTTACGAGGCCCTGACCCCTCATCCCGATATCGAAGCGACCCGCGTCGCCACCTTGGCGGCCCTGCATGCCGGACGGCTAAGGGCGGTGGTGTTGACGGTACGCAGCCTCATGCAGCAGGTCATGCCGCGCCAGGTGCTAGCCGGATTGTGCGAGGATTTGACGGTGGGCAGCGAGGTGCCCCGGGACACCCTGCTGCGGCGGCTGGTGGAGCTCGGTTATCACTCTGTGCCCCTGGTTGAGGATCACGGCACCTTTTCGGTGCGGGGGGATATTCTCGATGTCTATCCGCCGACCTTGGAGACGGCGGTGCGCATCGAATTCTTCGGCGATCATGTCGAGCGCATGCGGCCCTTCGATACGGTGAGTCAGCGCTCGACCAGTCAGCAATTGAAATCATTGCAGCTGCTGCCGGCCCGGGAAATGGTTTTGGCCGGCGAGCATTTAGAGACCTTTTGCAGCGCACTCAAAGAACGCTGTGATGCCCTCCATATTGCCCGCACCCAGCGGGAAGCCCTGCTGGAAGAGATTCGCGAAGGACTGCTGGCGCCGGGGCATGCCTTTCTCATGCCTCTCAACTATGGCACCCTGGACAGTTTTTTCGATTATGCCGTAGACGGCCACTGGGTGGTGCTCGATCCGCCGGCGGTAGAGGAAGAAGGCGATCGTTTTGCCGCCGAGATAAGGGATGGTGAGCGGCGTATCGCTGCCGGCGGAGNNCCCGAGCAGATCAGTATTGCCCTGGCCGGTCGGTCCCGTACCGACCTGTGTGCACTGGAGCTGTTTCAGCTGGCTGAAGAATTGCCCCGCTACCGTTATGTTGCCCAAGGTAACGGCGATCTACGCGAGGGGGCGGATACCGGCTCTCTGGCGGCTCGTTTAACCACGCGTCTGCAGGACTGGCAAGAAGAAGGCTGGCGGGTAATGTTAGTCTGCCACCAGCAGGGCCAGGCCGAGCGCCTGCAGGACCTTCTGCGTCCCCACGGCCTGGAATTGCCTCTGACCAAGGGCCTGAACCTGGCGCAGTTGCAGCCGGGCCAGCTGGCTCTGACCCTTGGCAACCTCTCTAGCGGTTTTCGCCTGCCCGACGAACAGCTGGCGGTGGTCGGTGAAGAAGAGATCTTCGGTCGTCGCAGCCATCGGCGCGGCTTGAGCGAAGCCCGTGCCCAGGCCATGCTCTCCTCCCTGGCCGAGCTGCGGGAAGGCGACTATGTGGTGCATGCTGACCACGGCATCGGCATCTATCGCGGTCTGCTCCATCTGGCCACCGGGGCGGTGGCCGGAGACTTTCTGCATCTAGAATACTTCGGCCAAGACAAGCTCTATCTGCCCGTCGATCGCATCGAAAAGGTGCAGAAATACGTCGGCGGCGAGGGCCACACCCCGCGCCTCGATCGCATGGGCGGCGGTGCCTGGGAAAAGGCTAAGCTGAAAGCGCGAGCGGCGGTCGAAGAGCTAGCCCGCGAGTTGCTGCAACTCTATGCCAAGCGCACCATGAGTCAGGCATTTCGCTACTCGCCTCCAGATCACCTGTTCCGCGAATTTGAGGCGGCCTTTCCCTATGAAGCGACCCCCGACCAGCAGGTGGCTATCGACGAGGTGCTGGCCGACATGCAGTCGGAACAGTCCCTCGACCGGCTGATTTGCGGCGATGTGGGCTACGGCAAGACCGAGGTGGCGATTCGAGCCGCTTACAAGGCGGTGCTCGATAACAAGCAGGTGGCGGTACTGGTGCCGACCACAGTGCTGGCTCGCCAGCACTGGCTCAACTTTCAGGAGCGCCTAGATGGCTGCCCGGTGACGGTAGAGATGGTCTCGCGTTTTCGCACCCCCGCTGAGCAGAAGGAGGTGCTGGCTCGCACCGCAGCCGGTCAGGTCGATATTCTTATTGGTACTCATCGTTTGCTGCAGCGGGACGTCCGTTTCAAGGACCTGGGGCTGGTGGTCGTCGACGAGGAGCAGCGCTTTGGCGTTAGCCACAAGGAGCGCTTGAAGAAGCTGCGGGCCGAAGTCGATATGCTGACTCTGACCGCTACCCCTATCCCCCGTACCCTGCATATGAGCATGCTCGGTCTGCGCAATCTGTCCGTTATCGACACCCCCCCCGTTGACCGTCAGGCCATTCGCACTTACGTTACTCGCTTTGAGGACGATCTGATTCGCCAGGCCATTCTGCGTGAGCTACGTCGCGGCGGTCAGGTCTTTTTTGTTCACAACCGGGTTCAGTCCATCGACGCCATGGCCGGTTTTCTGCGCACCCTGGTGCCGGAGGCCAAGGTCTCTGTCGGCCACGGCCAGATGGGGGAAAAGGCCCTGGAAAAGGTCATGCTCGATTTTATCGAGGGCCAGAGTAACGTACTGGTGTGCAGCACCATCATCGAAAACGGGATCGATATCTCCCGGGCTAACACCATTATCATTAATCGCGCCGACTGCTTTGGTCTGTCCCAGCTCTACCAGCTGCGGGGCCGGGTCGGGCGTTCTGACCGGCGTGCCTATGCCTATCTGCTGATTCCTGGCGAGGGAACCCTGACCCGTGAGGCCCGGGAGCGACTGCGGGTGTTGCAGGATTTGACCGAACTCGGTGCTGGTTTCCGTATTGCCAGCCACGACCTCGAGCAGCGCGGTGCCGGCGATCTCCTCAGTGGCCGTCAGTCCGGGCAGATCGTCGCTATTGGCTTTGAAATGTACAGCGAGCTGCTGGAGGAGACCATTAATGAGCTGAAGGGCCAGCAGCGGGAGGACCGGGTCGATCCAGAGATCCGCCTCGGCCTGTCGGCTTTTCTGCCGGAGAAGTACCTGCCCGACCCCAACCAGCGGCTGGTGTTCTATAAAAAACTCGCCGCTGCTGCTGACGAGGGAGCCCTCTATCAGGCGGCTGACGAACTGCGCGACCGTTACGGTGCACTGCCAGAGCCGGCTAAACTGCTGCTGGAGGTGATGAAGCTGCGGGTGCTGATGAAACGGCTGCGTATCGAACAGGCCGAGTACGACGGCCGTCAGCTGGTGTTTGCCTTCCGTGCCGATACGCCGGTGGCCCCGGAGCAAATTCTCGCCCTGGTGCGGCCGGAAGGCAGTCCCTTTACCTTCAGTCCCGATTATCGCTTAGCCTTGCGCTGCGGTCGGCAGGCCGGTGAGGCACTGCTGGACACGGCCAAAAAAGCGTTGCAAGGCTTTCTTTAGCTGTGCTACATGATAGCTGGTGTTAACAGCCCTCCCGGTGTGTATTCGAAAAGAGATGCCCTTGAAGATTCGTTGCGGCGGTACCCTGCGTCTTTTCCTTTTGGCCTGGTTAATTATCGCGTTATTGAGCGCCTGTCGGAAACAGGACGAGCCTGCGTCCTCGGTGCTGGTACGGGTTAACGAGCGGATCATTTCCTTCGATCGGTTTGAGGAAGATTTTGCCCGCCATCTGACCGCTCGGGGCATCGTGGCCGAGGAAGCGCGCCCGGAACTTAAACGCTCCTTTCTGGCTCAGAAGATCAATCGCGAGCTGATTCTATCTGCCGCCGACCGGGCCGCTGTCGATCTGACCGCAGCCCAGCAGGAGGCGGTGGTCGCTGAACATCGTAAGGACTATGTAGCGGACGATTTCGAGGCCATGCTTCAGGAGCGAAAGCTGACTGTGGAGATCTGGCGTCGGCAATTGCTGGAAAATCGCCGTATCGAAGAGGCCATCAGGCGTCTGGCTTACAGCAACATCGTCATTAGCAAAGAGGCGGTTGCCGCTTATTACCGGCAGCAGCGGGCCGATTTCGACCGGCCGCAACAGGTTAGAGCACGGCAGATCACCCTGGCTAAGGAAGCCGACGGCCAGCAGGTCCTTGGCCAGTTGCGCCAGGGTCTCGATTTTGCCGAGGCAGCCCGTCGCTTCTCCATCTCGCCCGATGCCGAACAGGGCGGTGATCTCGGGTTTTTTGGTCGAGGTCAGATGCCCGATGTCTTTGATGTGGTGGTTTTTGAACTGCCCATCGGGCGCATCAGCGAACTGGTCAAAAGTGAGTATGGTTATCATCTGTTTTTGGTCGAAGAACGGCGCTCAGCGCAGCGCCTGACACTGGATCAGGTTCAGGACCAGATAGCGGCCCGCCTGCGAGCTGAGAAGGAAGAGGAAGCTTACCGAAATTGGCTGCAGAGTCTGCGCAGTCAGGCCACCATTGAGGTCGACTGGACCCTGTTGTAGCAACGATTCATCAACCTGTAAGTAAGGAACTGACGTTATGAAAGGTTTTTTTCTGTCGCTGGCTGTCTGTTTGCTGCTGAGTGCGTTGCCGGCTCAGGCCGAAATGGTCAGCCGCATTGCTGCCGTGGTCAACGACGATATCATCACCACCCTGCAGCTTGATGAACGGATCGTCGCCGAACTTGGTGCCGAGAGTGCCGCGAATATCGCTGCTCCGGAGCGCCTCATAATTCTGGACACGATGGTTCAGGAAGCCCTGGTCGAGCAGCGGGTCAAGCAGCTCGGCATGACCGTTGGCGACGAAGAGGTCGAACGGGCCATTCAGGATGTTGAGCGCCAGAACAATATCGATCGGGATCAGCTGGAATTGGCTCTGAAGACCCAAGGTTTGACCATGGAGAGCTATCGCACCAAGTTGCGCCGCCAGTTGCTCGAGTTCAAACTGGTCGGTCGGGAAATCCGCGACAAGATCGAGGTGACTAACCAGGAAACACGAAACTATTACCGGGAGCACATTGAGGAATATCGTGAGGCCCCCTTCCAGCTTCTGAGTCGCATCAGTTTCAACATGCCGGCTAATGCCGCCGCCGATCAACTCAGCGCTCTGCGTGCCCTGAGCCAGGAAGCTCTTTTGCGCCTTCGGGCCGGCGAAGATTTCGACCAGGTGTTGGCGGCTTACCAGGGTGACAAAGGGGCCGAAGGCGGGCCCATGGGCCAATTCGGCAAGGATGAATTGACCGATCCCTTTGCCTCCGCGGTGGCCGGGTTGATGCCTGGACAGTACAGTGAGGTCATCGATACTCCGCAAGGGCTGCACATTTTGCGTCTCGACGAGATGAACGCCGGTAAGGTTCCCGATTTCGAAACGGTTAAGGAGCAGATCAGCCAGTTGCTCATCGAGGAGAAACGGAAGGTGGCCATTGATGGCTGGGTGGATAATATGAAAAAGGATGCCCATATCGAGATAAAGCTCTGAGTACAGCTTTTCACTCTTTTTACTTACCCGCCGGTTCGCCGGCGGGTTTTTTATTGCTTGATGCTTTTATGATTTTCCCCCTGTGAGTGCAGCTGAACGCAGGCGGGCCAACGGGGGGCGACCTTCTTTTGGTTACTTTTCTTGGTCGTCAAGAAAAGTAACATGCCGGGCCGGGCAAGACCGGCCGATTGATAGATTTGCTTGTTGTAGTATTTTCAGCTCAACTGCACAAACCACAAGACCGCGGGGTTGCGCCCCCGCCCGACGCCCTACTCTTTTTACG
>LGVE01186281.1_pt1 | contig 18303 bp, 25 predicted proteins | sample 469871 | NCBI WGS metagenome assembly LGVE01 (sample SAMN03893561, study PRJNA290197) | marine sediment metagenome | material: sediment; isolation source: combined push core samples #3730, #5133, and #5579 collected at Hydrate Ridge | place: Pacific Ocean: Hydrate Ridge | reverse complement strand
CTATTAAAAGTATATATCTAACAGATCAATCAGTTAATACAAATGAATTAGATATTAACGTTAAATATTATGGGTCATTACCAGTATTAAACTATAAATCTGGAACAATAAATATGGATCAATTGCCACCAATTATTGAGCAACATTATCATTATATAATTGCTCACTATATTGCATATATGTATTTTTCAAATTCAAATCTTTCTGAAGCAATGAAAAGCCAATATGAAATTTATCTTATTAAAAGAAATGAAATTAAAGACTATGTTAGAAAACACAGAAAAAATAGTAATAGAAATAGAAGTATTAAGCCGGTTAGAGGCTAATGGCTAATTTAAATAAATTTTATATAGATAAATTTAGAGGTGGAATGGCTACTGATTATTCTAATGATAACATAGGCCCAACAAATGATAATCCATTAGAAGAATTTCCTATAATTGACAACTGGGATTTTTCAACAAGAGGAGCTTTCGAAAAAAGACCAGGATTTACAAATATACTTATATCAAATCAAGATTTATTGAATTTAGGATTATTACAAACAACAATAGATGATAATAATTTTGATGATTCAATATATGATGATACATTTGATGCTTATTTTAAATTCGAAGCTAAAGGATTCTATGAACAATCAGATGGAAGTTATGACCCAGCAGAGCCAGAAGATGATGCATATGATATTAGATTAGGTATGATGGATGGTAACTTAGTAACTTTGAATTTTATAGATAGTTTAGAAGATGGAAGTGCATTATATACTGTATTTCCAACAAGAATAATATTAGGATCGCTTAATAGTGGAATTAATATGGAATCTGTTCAATTTGGTAATGAATTATATTTAGCTACTGCTGATGGTATTTATATAATTAGATTAATAAGAAGATATATAGATGGTTCAGATTGGTCTGAGTATGAATTAGAAGCAAGAAGATTAGATTCAGAAGATGAAATATATTATCCAGACGGGAATGAATATCAAACAATCGGGAATAATTTATATATACCCGATAATGAAATTGTTACTGCTGGTAGCTTTGTTATAGGTGAAAGATACACAATCACAACTATTGGAACAACAGATTTTACATTAATAGGTGCGGCTTCTAATACTGTAGGAAAACAATTTATAGCAACAGGAGTTGGTAGTGGAACAGGAACAGCTACTTTATATTTTTCTGTTACTGATGATTTAAATTCATCAGATCCATTATTAATAAAATTTATAAAAACAAATTTAAATAAAGGAATTGTAAATTCGCATTTTCAAATTAGACCGATTTTTGTAACTACAACTGCAACAGTTGAAGAATTATATCATAAAATAATAATAACAGATCCAGACAATGTTGAAGTTTTAAATGTTGAAAGAATCCCTCCAGCAAATCCTTTGTATTCTTTTAAACCTTCAAAAATTGGTATTTATACTATTTATTGGGCTTTTAAAGTTTTAGTTACAGATTCTTATGATACTGAATATACGATTCAATATGAAGTTGTAGCAACAGGAGAAGATGTTGCTAGTTCATCGTTGAATTATGAGATAAATAAATGTAGTAGATTATTTGTATACTATAATAGATTAATAGTTTATAGTAACGGAACTGGTAAATGGTATAAATCAGATATTGATAGACCTGCATATTTCACTTTATTTGGAGTTTCAGATTTTGCTTCAATAAATAGAGAAAGTTTAGTTGAAAATTTACAATCTGTAACTCCATATAGAAATTCATTAATAGTATTAAGCGAAAAATCTATGTTTCTTACAACTGGTAAAGGTGATGATTACGAAGATATTTTAGGAGTATTTGAACCTTTTAATTCAGTAAGGATTTCTGATAAAGGAACTATTGCTCCATATTCTGTTGCTAAGAATGAGAATAATTTAATATTTTTATCGAATGATGGAATTTATGTTTTAGATGCAATTTATGTAGATGAAAAGAAAGCTAACATTTATAAAATTAGTGATAAGATAAATAGTCTAGCTTTAAAAAATGAAGTAACGGCATGTGGTATAGTATTTGAAAATAAATATTATTTAAATTTCCCTAGTAGTAATTACACATTAAAATGGGATTATATATTTGGGCAACAAGTTGAAAACAGAGTTATACCGAGTGCAGCATGGAGTAGAGATATTTCAACAGAACTTATATTTACAAATATCAAAGTAATAGATAACGATTTATATTGTTTAATAGGAGCTGCTGATGCCACTTCTAAACNNCCTCTATATTAAGTGGAGAAGCATATGATCAATTATTTAATAATGGCTCATCTTTAATTTTTTGGGCTTTAGATTCTGGATCTAGTATTGTTGATAATTATATTAAAATAATTCATGATAGTGTTACACCAACATCATATGCAGAAAGACACACTATTTTAGCAGAAGATACCCAATATACATTGATGTATAAAATATATTTTCAAGATAGTACTGGGGCTGTTTTATGGCTTTATTCTGGGCCGTTTGATAACGAGTTTTTAGAAGGAGAACCGGGTATTTATTCAAAATTATTAACATCAAAAGAAACAATAACCGACAATTATGTAAAGTTTAGAACTTATTTAGGTGTAAATGGTCAGTTTATGGGGTTTAGAGCAGTATTATTCGCAGGAGATTTAACTGGATTAAGCGACGGAGAAAAGGAAATATTAATAGAAAATGCAGAATTTGGTGTTTATCAACCAAGTTATACATATTCTGGTACTGTTGCTGAAGTTCCTATTGAAGAGAATAGTATTACGTTTTATTTAAAAGATGCTGTTGGAGAATATGAAGTTATTGATGATGGAAACGGAAATATCTTAGTTGCTGGAAGATTATTAAGTGGAACAATCAACTATACAAGTGGAGTATATGAATTAATTGTATCAACAGAATTAACAATTGATATAAGAACTGAATATGATTTTGATTTTGAGTTTGAAAGTAACAGTTATCCTACTAATTGGTTTGCAGATGACGAAACTGTATTTCAAGCATTATTAGAAACAAAAGCATATAAATTTATAGAAAAATCTAGAATGAAAAAAGTAAAACAAATTATTTTAGAGTTATCAGCTGGTAATTACACTTTATTATATTCAGCTAATGAAAGAAAAATAATAGATGCACAACAAGTTCCGACAGTTATATTCACTATTACAGATGGGCGTGTAGTATCATATAGTGGAGTATTAGAAACAAATATAGATATTGAAGGTAATTTTATACTTGGAGATAGTGATAGAGGAATACTTGGAGTTAATTTACTTGGTAGTATCGAAGAGCAATATGTTTATTTTTCAATAAGAAAAAGTAGTTTTGCACAAAGACATAAATTAGTAATAGCACATTCAGAAGATTCATATGCTAAAATATTAGGATTTGGATTTAAATATATTTATGGTAAAGATCCAAGATAAAAAATATTTGTAAAAGGGTGATATATTATGGCTAAAATATTAGACAGTCAGTATTCAAATTTAATAGACGGGCAAAAGTTAGAATCATCACAATTAGATCAAGATAGGGGAGTCATAAGGGTTGCAGTTAATGATAATCAAGATCAACTTTATCGAATTTGGTTTGGAGAAGATCATAATTATGCTTTTGATACAAAAGCAGATTTAGATAATTTTGCAAGCCCTGTTGATTTAGATTATGCAGTTGTTTTAACTGATGAAGATGAATCTTCTAAAGTTACATTATATCAATACCAAACTAGTGCGTGGGTATTAATTGCTGCTGATTATTCATTAAATGGATTAGTTACCGGAACAACAACTGTTGGTAATGCAAGTTTACTAAGTGGTGCTTCGTTATCGCTATTTTCTGTCGAAACATTACAAGATGATGATAATAAAATACCAACAAGCAAACAAGTAATGGAATATATTGAAACAGAAGTAACTGATGCTGTAATGCTAAAATCAGATTATGATACAGAAGGTACAGCAATATTAGATGTTAAGTTTGCTAGAAGTATCGGAACAAATGGAGCTAGTTTAGATTATGCACGATTATTAGTTATGTCAGACTACTTAAACCAAAGTCTAAAAACAACAGATAGTCCTACATTTGCAGGATTAGACTTAAATGGTGATTTAGATTTAACTGGGTATGATGCTTTAATGACAACTTTAACACTATATAACGCATTAGGAAACGCTACTATATCATTTAATGGCGAAGATGTTGTTGCTGAATATGACGGAATAACTAGAGAATGGGGTAAAAACTTATTCGTAGGGGTTAAAGCAAGAACAATTATAGGTGATGGTGTCTGTGTTCAATATGATGGTGCAGTTGGAACAAGTGGTAAAATATGGATTAAAATTGCAGATGAAGCTGAAATCAATGTAGCACCTTATTTATTTTTAGGAGTTACAACAACTACATTTACAGCAAATCAAGAAAGAGATGTAAACTGGTTTGGTGCAATAAATGAAATTGATACAACTGGTTATGATGGAAATAGTGGAACAAGTGCAGATGAAGGAGAAATACTTTATTTTGATAGTATAAATGGTAATGGTGGATTTACATTAGATGAACCAGAAGCACCAAATGTTCAAATTAAAGTAGGAATTATATCAATATATCATGCAACAGCAGGTCAAATTAAAGTTAGACCTCATGTTGGCCATTTCTTAGGAGATGCACATGATGTTTATTTCAACGGACATACATACGAAGGTGGAGAGTTCCCTTTATATGAATATAGTAATTCAAGATTTGAAATTGGAAATATAAATAATTATTCATTTATTAAAACTGGGTGGCCAGTTGATATTCAAGCAAATGTAGACCATGCTTTTAGTGGATTGACATATACTTTAACTATTAATACAGAAACAGATTATTATATTAATAATGTAAAATATACAATCCCAGCAGATGATTATACAGTAGATATTACCGATACAAGTGGAGCATGGTATTTCTACTTTACAGGAGACAAAACTACATTAACTGCGAGTCAAGTTGCGTGGACTCTTAGACCAGGAGATAAATGTTTGTGTGCAGAGGGAACATATAATGCAACAACAAATGAAATGATTAATTTAGCTTATGAGTTCCATGATTATGAATATGGAGTGCTTAATCATTATCACGACCATTTTGCACTTGGAACAGTTAGAGTAAACGGATTAAGTTTATCTCAAACAGCAGCAGCAGAAACTTGTGATATTACACAAGGTAAAATAATGGACGAAGGAATTTTAGTTCAAATTTTAGATGGAGTTGTTGGTAGTGCTAAATTTACACAACCATTAGCACCATTAGAAGCATATAAATATTGGAGAATAGGCGCAAGTGAAATATATAAAGATAGTTTAGATAGTGATGTGGTTTATTCAGTTGGTGGAATACCACAATTAAATCATTTTGATGGTAGTGTGTATTCGTTAGTAGATATGACAAATAATAAATTTGGAGCTTATTGGTTAATTATAGCAACAGATACAGAAACACCAGTTCAATATTGGTTAGGCCAAGCAGAAGCAACAACATTAAATGATGCTATTGAAGCCAATGGAACAGAGTCAATGAATTTTGGTTCAATTACAGTTGCAGAACAAGCCCAAGCATTTAGAATTATGGTTCAAAGAGATGGCGCAGGATATACGATTGAACAAATTGATGAAATAACTAAGGTTGGTGTTGGTTCAAGACAAGAACAAGCAACTTCACATGGTTCTTTAAGTGGATTAACAGATGATGACCATACGCAATACTTAAATGCTGCAAGATTAGCCTTAACAACAGTTATTGCAGGTTATGATAATACAACAAGTGGATTAACGGCTGTTGAATTAGGTATAGCAATAGATGAAGTTTTAACTCTGGTAGATATTAATACAAGTGATATATTAGATAGAGTAGAACATGATTTATCAGGATATAGTGTATTAACAGAATTAACAGCAGTTGGAACTGAAAAACTTTATTTAAATGGAGCAGCAGACTCATATATTACATTAGATGACATAGCATCATTTGCAGCCTTATCAGCAGATGCCTTTAATAGTTCAACAGATTATGCAGGTAATGGATTAGGTTCATATAAATCGGCTATGTTAACAGTTCATCAAGGTATATTAAGTGGTACAAATGGTGAAGTGTATGTAGATATTAAAACGCAAGAAAATGATATGATTGTTTATGTCGAGTTTCCAACAATAACAAGTAATGAAAATGATTTAGAACTATCAACAGATAACGATACAACATATTATGATGTCCTAGTAAATGGTGGCACAGTATTCGCCGAATTATTCAGTGAAAAGATAGTTAAATTCAGATTTGATGGCACAAACTTCATCACAGAGTTAGAAAGTATATCACAACAATTCACATATGACAGTATAGTTAATTCAGTGTATGGCAACGGTAAACCAATCAAAGGTATATCAGAGTTCAACGAACTACGAGGTTTATTGTTAAATCAACCAGTATTAAATGGAGATACAGTAGAAACAATAATAAGTGATGATAGTGCAACACAAATTCAAATTAATGATGATGGCTCATTAGTATTTGGGAACTCCTATTTATCCTCTTATAGAACTATTAATGTTGTAACTGGTGATGAATATTTCGTATTATGGAAATTAAAAACTGATAGTGTAGGTAAAATAAATAATATAGGTATTCAATATCCTGATGATAGTAGAACGCTTACAACAGGATTCACAAATAGTGATTTTGTATATGGAATTTTAACAGCCGACCAAACAGGGCTAGTAAATTTCTTTGCTTATGAGGGAACGGCAGGATTAGTTGAAAGAGATTATCAAATGGTAATCCCAATCACAAACACACCGTTACATTCACATACAGCTTCACAGATAAATAATATAGTGCTTGAGTACTTTGAAGGCATAGACTATATCACAGACTTTGAACTTAAATCAGAGGGTGTAAATACATTTGATGGCGAATTAGAAAGTGGTACTTTATCAAGTAGTGATGGTAGCGAGGCTGTGGCAGCAACAGATATTAGGACAGCAGATTTTAGTGTTGTTGAGCCTTCAACTGCTTACATATTTAATTATAGTGGTGGAGGAACAGGTAGAGTATTTTATTATGATAGTAATTATACTTTTATTTCGTTATCTACAACTGATGTATCATTTACAACACCTGCAACAGCGAGATTTGTTAAAGCAAGATGGACTGGAGATACAGATTTACAACAAGAAATTCAATTAAATTTAGGAACAGTTAAAGTAGACACACCATACAACAGCCCTGAAACTAACTTTAAACTTACAGGCGATTTCTTATCTGTTGGTACTGATGTGTGGGATATTGCTTACTATGAAAACGGTAAGTGGTGGAAAGATGGATATGTTAAATCTTATACTTTAACGGAAGCTGACATTATTTCGTTTACAGAGGGGACTAATGTTGATTATGCTAGCATATATGTTTCTTCGTTGAGTGGGATTGTTCCTCAAACAAGTTCTTTAGATGGCAATATATTTATTGAAGATTATCCAAACGAAGCTACTGGAACAGTTGATTTAGCTGTAAATGAGTGGAAATTTAATACTACTGATACTTGGTTATACTTAATTTCAGAAATAGATACTTATGCAGATTTAGCAGCGGCCAAAACAGGATTAGCAGGAACAGTAGTTTATTACGCATTAGCAAATAAAGTTACAACAGAGATACAGAAAGACGGTTCACTTATTCAGGAGCCTAACACGACTTTAGTTCAGTTGAATAATCCTTTCGCTACTGAATACTTGATTACATTTAGTTTAAATAGCAAGGCTCAAGTAGGCGTACTGACTGATAAGGTTACTTACTTACAAGAAGAGATTGATGATTTAGAAGCTGATATTGTTACATTACAAGCTGATATTGATACTAGAACTAAATATACTTTATTAACGAGCTCTACATCTTTAGTTGATGATGACCTAGTTAACTTCACTACTATCACGACAACTGATTTAAGCTTATATGATGCAATAGAGGTATATTGTTCATTCGGTGCTGCTGATTTACCTGACTTTGTTTACAAGTTTACTTACGAGGGGTCAGAGGCTCAATATCCTGAATGGTTATACTCTATGGATACAACTACTAAAACACATATGTCATTTAAACTATATTGTGCAACTACAACATCAGTAAGAGTTAATTACGGAACTAAAGTTATTACAACATTCTCAACAGGTGCTGGTGTTAGAACTGCTGAAAATGTATTATATGTAAATGCTATTTATGGCGTTAAATATTAAGGAGTGATAAATATGGAAAATGAACAAGTAGAAAAAGAAACAGAAGATAATCAAACTACTAAGGTTAGGAAAGCATTTACGAAATATCGTGAAAAAGCTGAAAAAACAATTGAATCGTTAGAACAAGAGCGAGATCATTTAATAATTGAATTAGCTTTCTATTTGTTTGAAATCAGACTTATTCGTAATACTCTTTCAAAAGATATTAAAGCTATATTTAATTCAANNATTTAATTCAAATAACAAAAATAACAAACGGATTTTTAACATTATAAATGCTAGAGAAGAATTTTTGAATGGTAAATTAGAAGAAGAATCTTTTCCATTAGAAATTAAGAAGATGATTAAGGAGTTGATTTTATGAATATCGCTCCTAACGAGGTTTGGAAAGACGTAGTAGGGTATGACGGATACAATATAAGTAATAAAGGTAGAATCAGAAGTCTAGATAAAATGATAAAAATAGGTAATAAATCACAATTCCTAAGAAAAGGTAGATTATTAAAATTACAAAAAGACAGAGCTTTATATTTGCGAATTAGGATATTTAAAAATGGGATTAGAAAAAGTGTTAGACTTCATAGACTTGTTGCAATAGCATTTATACCTAATTCATTTGGCAAAAGAGAAGTTAATCATATTAACGGGATTAGATGTGATAACAGAGTAGAAAACTTAGAATGGTTAACTAAATCCGAAAACATGGCTCACGCTGTTAAAATGGGGTCATTCAAAGGTTCTAGAAAATATAAAAGAAAGCCAGTTTTAATGTTATCATTAGAAAATGACCCTTTGCTTTGTTTTTATAGCATAACCGAAGCTGAACACAATTTTAATAGAACAAAATCTCACATAACAGATGTGTGCAAAGGTAAAAGAATAACAGCATTTGGGTATAAGTGGAATTTTTTTGAAGAAGGAGTGGTTTAAATGAATAAAATTATAAAGAGACTATTGTATTTAATATTATTTGTCGCTTTAGCAAGTAATATGATTGCTACCAATAGTGTGTTAGATCCAGATACAAATATTCTTATTTTAACAATTATGGAAATGCAACTTGAAATTCCTCCTAGATTGTTTGACTTGGCTAATTTAATTGACTCAGCTTTAACATATGGTGCTTTATTAGTTATTATTAATGTAATTAATGCTACTAATAAAAACACAGAAATTACTCAAGGAACTTTAGATGGAAAACAAAATTTGGCTTTAAAAGGATTAGTTTTACTTAATGAAAGTGCTATTGATAATTATGAGTATAATACTTTATTAACAGAAGAGTTTATAAGACCCAAAATAGAGACTCGTAAAAATTATATTTCAATGGCAACAAAACTATCTAATACAAGTATAGATTTCAAAACAGTAGATATTGAAACTAAAATCGAGAATCAAACTAACTTTATTGCTATATTGACAGCATCTTTAGAAGATGCAAAAAAAATTAATGACGTATTCCAAATAAAATCTATAAATTTATTAATAGCTAAAGCTCAAAATGTTTTAGCAGAGTATACGAAGATTAGAAATGTTTCATAATATATTTTACAAGATTAAAGGATCCATTGTTGCATTTGGGAGAATGTCATTAAAACAATCTGAAGTAGTATTTATGAACTTGTTACATGCTGTTTTCTCAAAAGGTATGTATTTCTTCGCATTTTACTTTGTATTCTTGTTTGATCCACATGCTTCTACCAACTCAAACATGTCTGGCGTTATATTAGCCGGTATCGCAATAGTTGGATGGGTATTGTTGGCAAATACATTAAAAGACTATAAGATGGAAAATATAACACCATACAAAGGAGCATTGACAAGAGGATTATTTGATGTTAGATATATAGTTCTAATAGGTATAATGTTTTATTATTTCAATTTAACATATTCACCTAAAGAATTTTATATATATTTAGTTGTTATCGTAGGCTCGCTAATTTTAGCTAGATTATGTGAGGCTAGAAAATTATCTATTTTAGGAAAGGATTGGTTAGTATATGAGTCAAGAAGAAATTAAAGATTTAGGTATTGGAGATATTTTAAAAACCGTTGGTAATAAAGGTAAAGGAATTGGTGGTTCGTTAAAAGAAGTAATCAAAAAAAAGGCTATTAATATTAAAGAGGAAGAATCTTTACAACTAGACAATGAATATATTGAAGTTATGTATGATACTCACGAAATAACTAAAAGTAGTCGAGGATTAATTGTCGCTGCTACTGTTATTGGGCCTTTCGCTGGGCCTATGGCAGTTATGTTTTCTGTTGACATGGATGAAACACAATTTAAAATTATATTCGCTGTTTTAGTAGCCAATGCTATCGCAAGTGTTATCACTGCATATATCAATGATTTAAATCTTAGAAGCACAGCTAAAAATGTAGCTAGAACTGCATACTATAAATTTAAAAACAAATTTACAAGCGACGAAAAAGATAAGCAACATATTACTGAAAAAAACACAACTCTTTTAGCTGAAAATACCGAATTAAAAAAACAAGTCAAAGAACTAGACAAATATAAACTTCGTGAAGCTGTTGAAAAAGAAATAAAAGATAGAAATCTAAAATAAGAAGGAGTGATTATTATGGAAAAGAAATATAATAATTCTCATAACGAATTTAGTAACATGGAAGGATATAAAGCTGATGGAATTGTTGAGAAGTATCAACCTATGGGGGATGGTCTAAAACCTGCTAATGAGATGGAAATAGTTGATTTGGCTGATGAAAATCAAGTTCAGGATATGATTGATTACTTATCTAAAATTGGGAAAGATCCTGATGTGAAAAAATTACAACAAGCTAAAAGCCCAAATTTATCAGTCGCCCAAAAACTTGAAATGTTTAAAGAAGATCCAGCTGGAACTTATATTGTTAAAAATGGAAAAAGAATTTCTATAGCGCAGTTTATGAAAAATAAAAATTCATTAAACACTAGGAATAATTTTAATTTCCAAAAGGACAAAAAAGATCCTCGTTTTGCTGATGGTAATCCTAATGCAAAAGAAATTCCGCCAGGTGATTATAATTCTATGGTGTTCAACCAAAAGAAGGTGAAATAACATGGATAATACTTATGATTTTAAAGTTTCTCAAGAAGATATACATAAAACAGAAATAGAAGAGCAACAAGAAAGACAAGCTCAAGAGGAAGCAACAAAAACTAGCGCTGTTCCGGGTGTGCCAACTATTCCAGAACAAGAAACAAAAACTCCTGCACCATATAATCAATATTTATATAAAGAACAAGCAGAGGAAGATATTGGTGCTGTTTATGATCCTTTAATTGAAGGGGCTGAACAACAAAAGGCAGCTATTGATATTGGTGCTGAAATGAAAATCGAAGGAATTACAAAAGCTATTCCGTATATTACTAGACAATTTGAAGCTTACCAAGCTAAGCAAGGATTAGGCACTGGTATGCAAATGAGACAATCAAATGAATTAATTATGGATATTGCAGAAACAATTGGTGAAGTTTACGATATTGCTACATTGCAAAAACTAGGTGTTGATTCTAAAATTTCTGAATACCAAAGTGCTATGGCTGCTGGTGAGTTAAGTAGAGCAACAGAATTGTATAACCAAGCTCAATCTCAAGCCATGTTTGCAAGTGAAATTTTAGGTCAAGATTATATTCAACCTGAAATAGGGTTTATGTATGATCAAATGACAGCAGCTGAAATAATTATTAATAATCCTGATGCTTCCGAAGAAGAAAAATCAGCAGCTCAAGCTACAACTGATAGTTTAACTCAAGCTTTGAAAGATTTAGGATATACTGGAGAAGTTGGAGAAGGATTAAAAACATATCAACAATATCAAAGAGAATTAGAGCAATATTATGTTGAAGTTCAAGATTTTATTGCAAGTGAAACGTTTGATGCTACGATGTATTCAAATTCCCAAACATTCCAAGCATTACAATATATGCAAGCAGGCCATGAATGGGATGAAGCATTAACTTTGTTCCCTTTTGCTGATGTTGATAAAGTAATTGAAATTCAAGGTAAAATAACAACTGGTGATCTAACTTGGGATATTGGCGACTTACCTGACGAAGAATAAAAAAAGACAAATAAAAAAAAGGAGACACGAAGTCTCCTTTTTAATTTAGGGAAAATCCGCCTCTCGGCGGATTAAGGAAGGGGATGTGTGAATAAAACTAATCGGCAGAAGAGAATTACTCACCATGCTATGTACGGCTTCATCAAAGGAGATGTGCCGTTGTAAGGGATTTGCGACTAATGCCGCTGAAGCTGAACGGACTAAATCTACCATACGATCGATTGGCATTTACGAATCTATTCAGTTTCAGCAACACCCTCATCTTTTTAAAATACGGATATACCCTATCTTTATGGCAACAGTTAATTACCATTTCTCTTTTAGTGTACGAGGAGTGCCGCATAAATATTATACTATATTTAGTGTTTAATATCAATCTTGTTTATTTACTACAATTGTTGAAGAATTATTTATTTTCTTAGCTAAAGCATACGAAGCTCTTAACCCAAAAATAATTCCTTTAGCAGCATCAATAACTTTCATATCAATCATATTACCATATTCTCCAGTAACAACATTGTACCCATAATTCATACTAAACTTTCTCTTAGACTTGATTTTAGCATTTAATAGTATCTTCTTATACAAACTTGTTAAAACTTTTGCTATAGCCTTATGCTCGCCTTTTATTTCAACAGCTATATCTCTTAACGGTACTGCTCCACCTGCAACATATCCTGTTTCTTTAGCTGCTTTACAAGCATTAACTGCATCTTCGGCTGTATACATCGTGTGTTCTTGCTCGGCAGGGGTATCTCCAGCGATATATAAATAAGCTATTTTACCTTTTATTTGACTAATCAATCTTTGATTTCTTTCCATATCAGTTGGAGTTATATCTTGGCTTTTAACAGTTTCTTCTAATTCTGTTACTCCATCCATAATTGAATTTGTTATTTTTGAATTTGCAAAATCTGGATTAAATATTACATCACCTTTTACCATATCAATTACAAATTCTTTTACTCCACCGAAAAAATCATGGTGTGATAAAGGATTGTTTTCAGGATTACGAACCAACGGATAAGCTGTTCCTTCGCCTAATAATGTAGCACCTGATATAATAGCAATATTTTGCATAGTATCATGTAACATTCCAGCTGCACTATTTAAGATTAATAAGCGAACATCTAAAGAATAGTCTTTATTCATTCTCAATACTGTTTGAGTTACTTCTTGAGAAAAAGCTCTTGCTAAAATTATATATTGTTCATGTCCTTTTAATTCTTCTCCCGGTCTTGGAGTAAATGAATTAAATAAAGGCTGAATTTGTTTAAAACTTGTTATTTCTTCATTTGCGATAATAATTTTAGAATCTTTTAATGTTTCTCTTCTTTGAGAATAAAAATCTCTTGCTGTAAATGCACCTAAAGTTGATAATCCATCAATAATATCATATCTGTTTTCAGATTCATAAGCCGCTTTAATAACAACGGTACTATGTTCGTTTAATTCTTCACTTAATTCTCCAATTAATGTTCCAAGAGTCTCATCTTTACATGAAATTATAGCAACATTAATTAACTCTTCTTTTTTAGTAATTGGGATAGCTTTTGCTTTAATCTTTTTAATTATATTCTCAATTAATCGGTCATCTTCTTTTTTAAATTTAACTTTTTCTAATAAAAACCTAGCAACAAGCCACGCACTACCACTTGAAAAATCTCCGTTTTCTAAATTAGTAATCTCACTAACTTCTTTTAATAATTCTAAAGCTAACTGTTCAATTGGATCTTCAGGATGAAAAGTTCTTATACAAGTGATACCATCATTTGTTACACGAACTCTTCCTAAATCTGTATGGAATAATACATTTTTACCCTTAAATCCCATTGTGCTACCAATAATATTAGCATACTTATCAATCGCATTAAAAAACTGCTTTGTTTCTTTCTTATCAACACCTAGTCTAAAACTTTCATTAAATCCTTTACTCATTTATATCATTCTCCTTTTTCTGCACAAATTATTTCACTAAATAAAACTGCGCTACCATCTTCATATATAGCAGCATATGTTATCGATCCTAATATTACACTTTGCTCTGTATATATTTGATAATATGCCTGTGTTGTATAGCCATATTTTTCAATAATGTATACGGTTTCTGATACTCTTTCCATGTATCTAACTCTAAATACGTCTTCATAATCACATAAATTAGGATTAGGTAGTTTTTCTAATTCTTCGATGCGTTGTTCTAATGCTAAAATATATTCTCCTAAATAATCTTCCCAATCATCAAAAGAAGCTTCAAACTCTAATAAATCCTCATATTCAAATCTTTCAAAATCTCTTAACTCACTTTCAAGTTCATAAATATATTCATTTATAATTCTGACTTTACTTTCTAACTCATCTATATCCTGTTCATTCTCTTGAATGTAAAAATCATATAAATAATCTATTTCATCTTGAGTTACTTCTTTATCACACCCACTTAACATAAATACTAATAGTAATAATACTGCAAGAGACAATCCGTAAATAATTATAATACTGATTTTCTTCTTCATTTTAATCCTCCTCTTCATAAAGAACTTTGCACATAACATCATTAATATCTACTACATAAAATCCATCTCCTAAATCACTTGCTGTAAACTCTGCTGTATGAATAATATCTCCGATTTTGTATTCTTCTCTATCGACAGATTTTCCTATATCAATAATTTCTCCATCTAAGAATTTCAATTTATCAATATCTTGATCTCCAATTGGGGCAAACTTTTCCTGCATTTCTTTAAATCGTTTAACTATTACACATGTGTTTGTAGCCTTAAATGTTTTTTTCACTCTTCTCCCTCCTTAATTAACTTCTCTAAATAAGCAAATGGACTGTTTTCATCATGTGAATAATCTTCTTTGTAATAACAATCATATTCGTGTTTTATCCAATTTAAGGCTCTTTTCCCTAAATCATCATCTTTAACAAACTTAAATAAAATATCAAACTCTTTTTTATGAGTGCCATCATCTCCATATTTATTTGCGATATAAAAGGCATCATAACTATCTTGTATATCATTTAATGCTTTAATTGGTGTCATTTTTTTCATCTCCTAATTTTTTCCTTCTGCGTCCATTACCAACTGACACTTACCATTAAACCAAAGCGCAAAATCCTTTTTAATACCTTTGACAACGGCTCTACATTCACTAATTGTGTGTCTTACTACTTTATATTCAATAATCAGAATATCTCCATCTGCTAAATATAAATCTAATGAGGTATTTTTACCAAAGCTATCTAACTTTTCTTGCATGTTTAATTTTGCCATAACTTGCATAAAATTATTATCATTTAATTGTATGCTCGTAATAATCTTTGATTGGCCTTTAACAAATCTCATTCCTTTTCCTCCTCATCTTTAAGATAGATATGAATTGAGTTGTCTACTGCGCCTATACAATGTATTACTCTATCTCCTAAATCGTTTAAAACATCTTCATCTAACACATTACCTTTTAACCCAGTTCTTATCGTTGCACCTTGCACATAAACTTTATCTAACACTTTATCTTTCTTGTTAAATGTTATTTTAGTAGTTTGCATAGTTCTAACTAACTCCTCAAAATAATTTCTAAGTTTCATTTAATCACTCCTTAGACTTCCAATATTTATGTTTACCTCGCCAATCTAATCTATGACCGTTTGGGCAAGTTTTAACTCCATGTTTTACATTAAAGCAGCACTCATTACAATCATATAAGATTACATTAGGATTAAATCCAGAACCATACACTCTTGGTTTATACATTTTTTCTTTATCTTTTTTAGTTGTATATTTCATTAAAATCAACTCCTATACTTACTATTCCGTTACTATCTTTATATGTTTCAATAAATCTATCTAGGAACATTTTTGGGAAAAATTCCTCAAGATTGCTAGGGTTTAAATCTTCAACAAATGCACTATATCTTGTTTGTTCTTCAATACCATTGTTACAATCATAAACTACAACTTCTTTAAATTTATTATGTGTAACTGCAATTTTTTCAATGCGATTTCTTACTCTTGCATTTTTAAACATCTTTATTCCTCCTTTTCTATGGTGTAGGACACCAAGTGTCATAGTTTCCTCGTAGACCTGATGGTAAATCATCTAGTGCCGTACATACTCCTTCTTCAAATGCTTCCGCTTCTGAATTTGCTACTTCAAGTTGGCTATTTAACCAAATAATCTCGGCATCTAATTCTGCGATATAACTTTCAATTAACAATATCTTTTCATTAGCTGTTTCTGTTCCTACAACCGTTATACTTTCATTTGTGATAATTAAATCTAATGATTGGTTAATAGTTACGAGTTCAGCTTCTAACGCTGCAACTTCTAATAATAAATCTGTTTGTCCTCCTGCTGCACTTGAACTTAACGCTTTTAATACAGTAATCTTTTCAGTTGTAGTAATATCACCATTACCATCTAAATCTAATTCAACGGCTGTAATTCCATCTTCTAAAATCCACGCATCTAATTGAGCCTCAATAGATTGTAAATCACTATCTAATTCAACAATATCACTAACTAATTCCGTAATAACTGCTTGTGCGTTATCTAATTCATCTGAGCCTGTCCAATCAAGGAATCCATTTACACCATCAGCGTAAATTACTCCTCCACCAGTTAATAATCCAACCAATACAATTACTAATACTACAATCTTTCTTTTTCTCTTTTTCATTTTACTTCCTCCTTAAAAGTATATCTTGTAGACTCTATTCTGTATCTATCATTATTTGTTGCTCCAAGCCATTTTAACTTTGCTTCCGCTTGTTTCTTTGTTTTATGAACACTATCTACTTCTACTCTTGGTCTCTGACTCCCATTCATAGCAAATACTATTGCATAACATTTTCTACCTTTCATCTTTCTTTTTCCTCCTTTAATTCAATTATAAACAAGTTAGTGTGTTCTATTATAACTTCATATGATGCTATTTTCTGTTCTAAGGTAAGTTCTTTATTTAACCATATTTTATTACACCCCATAATCATATCGTGTAAGATAGCATATTCCTTTGTGAGGGATTGTTTGATAAGTTTTACTGTTTCATTTTGTTCTTTTATCATATAATTAGATAAGTCATTAGCATTACCATGTAAAGCAAACATTAGTAATTCATCTATTCTTTTTTCTAATGCTTTAATCGGTTCCATCTCTACCCCTCCTCATTCATAAAGAATGTTGTTATTTTGTGGGCTATGTGTCCATCAATTTCATATTCAATTTGAATTTTCCCATTGTAACATCTTGCTAAATCATAACCATCTCCCAAAGTAGTTTCAACCCATATATAATTATCTGTTACTTCGCACTTTACAATAATATTATCATCAATTTCACTACCTATTACAATGTCAACTATCTCCTCAAAATAATTTCTAAGTTTCACTTAATCCACCCTAACTCTTTCATTTGTTGGTGAATTGCTTGGTGTTCCTGTGGAGTAATATCAACATCATCAACAGTTGCATTTCCATATTTATTTTCTCTATAACATTCAAGAGTTTTATTTACAATGTTGAAAAAATATTGTTTTTCATTAAAATTATCTTTGTATTCTATATGTGGTATTACTTCAGATTTTGTTTCGTTTATATATTCATACCCTAACTCCTCAAACATTTCTTTAGATTTCATCTCTATTCGTCTCCTTTTGTGCATTTTTTCATATTTTTTAATAATACTAATTGTTGGTGAATGTTGAATTTCATTGTAACACCTTCACTAAATGTATATGCGCCTTTTTCTACAAGTTCATCTAGTTCTTTTAACAATCGTTCACCTTGTGCAATTCTATCAACAATGCTTAACTTACCCACCTCTTTACTCATTCTTTTCATCTCCTAAAATTTGTTTGATTAATTCTATTGCTTCGTAAGAAAAATATTCGTTTAATTTTCTAATAGGAGTATCTAATACTGTTTGTTTCAATACTTCTCTCACTTTATCAAGTTTATTATTTTT
>LGVE01002337.1_pt2 | contig 18410 bp, 27 predicted proteins | sample 469871 | NCBI WGS metagenome assembly LGVE01 (sample SAMN03893561, study PRJNA290197) | marine sediment metagenome | material: sediment; isolation source: combined push core samples #3730, #5133, and #5579 collected at Hydrate Ridge | place: Pacific Ocean: Hydrate Ridge | reverse complement strand
AGATAACGTTTTCGGGCTTTGCGTAGCCGCCGTAGGAGGTTTTGGCAAAGTGAAAAGAAAAAGAAAAATTAGAGTTTGCCCCCGAGCGTTTTTAATATAAAGAAGTGCCAACCTATTCTTTATCCTTCTTATCCCTTTCTTTTTTTATAAGTGATGAGATTATAAAATATCCAACATAAACACACCCAATTGTAGTAGTTGTTGTTAAAATCATTCTCCATGTTGGACCTCTTATTTGTCCAGTTGCAAGAGAATATATTTGCGAAATCACTACAAAACAAATTATAATAAATACAATTAGATTTACTTTTTTCTGATTACCAGTTTGTTGCAACTCTTTCAATGATGCCCCTAAAAATCCTCCACCTAAACATCCAATTCCTATTACAGCAGGAAATCTCAAATCAAATGTACCTGTTGATAAATACCCAAATAAAAAAGTTAGAATGGACCCTACAATTCCAAATAAAATACCCATTTTGAGATTTTTTTTGTATTTCATCTTCGTTATAACTTTAGTATTAAATTTAATTATTTAAATGTTTGTTTTTAAAAGACGGGCACTTCCCCCTATTATTCTTTTTACGCGAGGAGACAAATTAAATATAACGTATATCCGAACCTATTTCGCATATCCCTCCATTTTGGTAGTATATCCGAAAACAGTTCGCATAACTCTCCCTTAGTTGAACCGTCACACTCATTTTTCCCCTCCTGTCTTTTAAATAGCGGAGGATGTATAATTTTACTCCTGCATATTTTTGCTATGGTAAATAACGTTTCCTGCATATACGACGTTGTGACCGACAGGTGCCGTAGGTCAAGACGCGGCACAGAGTTTGCTACCGCTGAAATATGACCTGTCCAAACATCACATGTAATCTCATTGCTCTCCGATTCAAAACACAGACTGATTGTCCGTAAATCAGACCTTGTTCTATGCCTGACCAGACATAAGATTAAAACAAGAAAAGGAGGGGGTTAGTCTGGGTAAGATAGACTATCCGATATAACCACCAACAAAGTACTGAAAACAGATTAAATTATTTATTCTCTCGTGTAAATCTGCGTAATCTTGTGGTTAATTACGTTTTCACTCTTTTTCACCAATAATAACACTCCGATTTGCAACTGTCGGCACATATCTTATCCCGGAATAGCCCGTCCCCGCCAATAGTTCTTCCATTTCTGATATTGAATAGCATTTGCCTTCGGATGCAAACATTAACAGAACAGAATATTCAGCCACCGGCAAAGGCCCGTTTTTCGCCGCATTTATATGTGCATCGTGGATCATTATCCGACCGCCCGGATTTAGATTCCTATACGAATTTTCCAATAACAATTTAACGTCACTAAAATCCCAATCATGTAAGACATGAGAGAAGAGATGAACATCAAATCCTTCCGGGAACTCATCTTTGAACATATCTCCTGCTATCACTTCGATTTTATCCTCCATATCCCTTTCAATTAATGAATTTATGGTAATCCAATCAACCGGCGGCTTTTCAAAGATCGCTGCGGACATATGTGGCTGTTGTGACACAATAGCCGATGCGTAAATGCCCGATGCACCTGCAATATCTAATAACCTATCATATCCGGATAAATCAACTGTTTTTGCAAGAACAGGCGCAAGATACGCGCCACGGCAATCCATAGCGGCAGTGAACGTCTCAGCAAACTCATCTTCTTCCATTGCAACTGCCCACTCTTTTTCATCTTTCTTTGCGCCCCAGTTAGCCGGTTTACCGGTCTTTAAAACTCTTAACATAGCGTCACAAATCGGTCTTTCTTTTAGTGACGCGAAATATGGTCCTAACGACCATGGCGATGACGCAACCAAATAATCCTTTGATTGTTCCGTTAAGTAATACAGACCGTCTCTTTCTTCTATCAAGTCAAGTGCCTTGAAAAGAGTCAGCATTACATCTGCAGGTCTTTGTTCTATCTCTAATGAGGTACAAATTTCATGTATATCCGCAGGATTTTTATCGAGCCAAGAAAAGAAATCAAAATGCGCAACTGCTGTTATTAACAGGTCCGTGGAATAGACACTGTCTCTCAATCTAAGCAGATTGGTTGGATCTGTCGAGGGTATTGTAGTTAATATTTCTGTGATCATCTTATTCATCCTTTGTTTTATCCTTCCTATGTCCTTATTACTCACGATGGCATATATGTATTCCTGTCGTCTTTGAACTTTTACTTTAAATTATCTTATCCGCCTAATCTCCTCGGCTTTTTAGAACAGACGGCTCAAACATCAGAACATAAGACGGCTCTAAACTTTTCGGGCAGTGTTCCACACCTTTGGGTATCACAGCCATTTCTCCTTCGTGTAAAGTTATATCTGGGCGACCTTTTAGTTGAACAACTATGCTTCCTCGGTAAACGTAAAAAAGCTCGTCTTCATTTATATGCTTGTGCCAGTGATATTCTCCTTCAAGCAGCGCCATCCGAATAACCTGATCGTTTACACGTGCTACTTCAGGGTGACCACGGTTTGTTAATCTCTCTAATTTTAGCCTCTAAGTTAATCAGTGGTATCATCTTTATATTTCTCCATTTAGGTCAGCATAGTCTTTTTCAAGGCAATCCCCCACATCTTGGCACCTGGAACATCCGGTTGGAGATGGAGTATCTCTTTCGGATAGTATTGTGCTTCTTTATCTAGCATCTTAACCATACAGGCGGCGGAGGAAGGACAAATACTGTAAAACTCCTCTGTAGCTTGGATTGGTTTAGGGGTGTCGTTCCGTCCCACTTTACTAAACCCAAACCTGTATGCAAGCTCTTCGGCTGTGGTTGTCAGTAAGTACAACTCTTTAATCCCATATTTTTCTCTTAACTCGCTGTCATGCTTTTTAAGAACTCTTTTTATTTTGTCAGTTGAAATATCCGTCATCAGGTTCACCTACTGTTTAATAGTTTCTACTTAAACCTTTAAATATTTTCTAAGGTGGTGTTGGACATTTCACTTAACGTTCTCGGTGTAAAAGAAGTTCGCGATAGGCAAATTTGGACGAAGCGAAGCGTAGTCTTTTACACCGTGTTATACGCAGTCGGCAAAGCATATTCTCTCATCTCCCCCCTTCTTACATAGCTCGTGATAAAGTTAGATATTGAAGTCCCCTGAAGATCAGTAGGATGATGATGAAAACAACTGTAAGCAGGGGGTACACAAAGCTCTTATATCCTTGTTTTGTAGCATACAAACAGAATATTCCATGCAACATAGGGAATATCATAGCAAAAAAGGGCAAAATAAGAAACGATGATTTATGTCCCCAAGCATCTGGTTTTCCAGTAATATCAAAATGGGTAGGGATTGTTTCGGGAAGCTTTGGGTAAATGTAAAGGGTGTTAGCCCATAGTAATAAGTATACAAATAGAACAATTCCTATTTGTATATACAGTGACTTTGTTGATTTTGTCTTAATTTTTTCCTCTTTCTTAAAGCTTATCTCTCCTTTAACCGATTTTACACTTATAGCTTTACACCAAGAACTCTCACCGCACTTCGGACATCTTAGCAGCTTTTTATCGCCCATGTGAGGACTTAAGAAGTCTTTTGCTGTTGAAATCATGAATGTATGACCACATTTCGGGCATATATAAGCGGTGTTGTTAGCGTGCCACCTTACAAGTGAAAATAAACCCCCTCCAAACAGAATAAGTAGCCATACAATGAATCCAACTGGCCAGTGAAAAGGTATCAGAAATATCGCCCCAGCTAAAATTGCGGCTGTGAGCAAACAGATATAAGTAATCGTTTTTCTCCAGTATCTCTTTTCTTCTATGTCCATGTGTTTACCCCCTCATTCCACTTTCACCATTTTTTTGTTTTCCTCGAAGCCGAATTGCACATAACGTTCCGAGCGTATCTGAAGTCCGCCGAAGGCGGATTTGGGTGGAGTGCCGAAGGCACGGAGCCAGATACGCTCTGTTAGGCGAAGTCGCCACATAGGAATCAATCCGAGTCAAGCTCATTAACAAGTTCTAATGCCTCTCTGAATTTAGTACATGCGAGATTGAAATTATCATCCCATAGATGGGAAGATTTCAATTGTCGGCCTTCCATGATTAGACTTTTGACCTTTGATATCTTCTCTTGCCATTGTTCTTTGGGTTCTGGTCTTCTACGTAAGGACGATAAAAATCTCTGCTTTTTGTCTAAATTCTTCAATGCCCTATAAAGTTTCTCCTCAGAAAGGATTTGTAGCGGGTCGATAATTGCCCTCTTAAGATGTCCTTCCATTGCAGAAATCTGGGATAATCTCTCCTCTTGAGAAATATCCTCACGCAGTAGACGGGTAAAATGATCAAACATATGCCGAATATCTAAACCTGCTTGCCGTATTGTTCGACCGCTTTCCATTTCATAGTACAAAATAGATTCCTTGGCTAACTCATACTTTTCAAATAGGAGGTTTATTCTTCTATTATCTTCATCAGATAAGTTGGCGATGGTAAATAAATGCTTCTCCTTTGATTCTTGCTCCAATGCTGAATCAATTTCATCTATTTTCTCTTCAACAGTGGGGCGTTGCCAGCTCTCCTTAGAACTAATGATAAACGATTCTAAATTAGAAAGCTTAGTCGCTATTGCGTTTAAATCTGAGCTAATATCTGGTAGCTTTTCCATACTTATGTTTTTGGTTTTTTCTCTGTCTATTAATTCCTTCTCCTTTTTGAGAAGCTTTCCGAATTGTTCAAGAGTACCTTCTCGTTCTTTAATCAATGAGTATGACTTTATATTTTCATTCTCAAGCCCTTTAATTCGCTCTTCATAGTGTTTCTGATTAATCCGAAGGCGGGTATTTAGAAGTTCGATTTGTTCTGATTGGGCATCTTCTTTCTTTTTGTACCATTTCAGTGAAATCACATTGATTATTACAAGTATTATAGCAATTATGTATGCCACCAACTCTTTTACCAAACTTACTATATTGTTATCAATCATTTTTATTCACCGATAAAGTAGCGATTTCGCCTAACTCCGTCATATCCGAACTCGAGTTCGTATGTACTTCCATTTTGGCATTATATCCGAAGTTAAGTTTGCATATACCACCCTTTAACTGAAACTTCTTAATTGTTTTTTCCCTCCTGACGCTCTTCAAAACGTTATACGCTCAATTTCTGACTCACGCATATTGTCTTCCATAGACCAGAAATGGGCTTCGCCGGTATACACCCGGAATAGCACTAACAAAGGGTCTTCTGCACCACTCCTTACAATCGCCTTTAAAAACTGTCTTTCCTCAAGCAGCCGTGTCTTAAGCGCAATATCATCAATGCGTTCAACCTCGCCGGCCACTCGCATCATCTTCGCGGTTTGAGGATCTTTTGGTGCATAAAAGCATACTTCCACCTTTGAATTGCTCTTTAATTGTTTACAGACCTCTTTCGTTGCTCCCGTATGGAAATAAAATCCGTTTTCGTCTGCAAACCACAATAAAAATCCACGAACCCTTGGTTGTGCTCCGTCCGCAGTTGCAATATAACATACCGGGTTTTCATTCGCAAACTTGATACAATCTTGGTAATCCATTTTTCTACTCCTGGCTTATTAAAGGATGTGAGAATATAAATAATTTGTGTTTTTTTGCAATGGCGTATAGAGTTTCGCGTGTATATGAAGTCGCCGTAGGCAATTTGAGTTAGGGCGTAAGTTCGAACCATATACACTCTGTTATGCGACACCCGCTACACCAATATTTGCTCAATAATCTCTGCTGCATCTTGGACAAACTTTGGATAAAGAGTAGTAACGAGTTTTTTCTTTTGCCCTTTCATCTTCAATTCTTGTCTTTCCATATTTAACTCCTAGGACCATAAACGCACCAGTCACCGCTCCACAGGTTTCACCCATCCGAGTAGGTTCATCCAAACCAGACCGAAAAAGATACCAAGCGAGAAATATTTTAGTTTTGTTGTTCATTCTTCCACAAAAAAATATTTTCTTTAACAAATACCATTTATACATTCGCATTATCAAAAACGTATCCGAGGCAATTTTCTGTATCTAAGTACTCTAACAAATTACTTTTAATAACTTTTCCATTGCAATCAATAAATTTCTCAGATGGCATATTATTTTTTGGGATGATAAAAACCCGAAGTCGTATCCATTTTAGACTACTGTCAGTTTCAATTATTGGACGCATATCAACTCTAAAATCAACTGCTAATTTACCACTTCTATCAACTTCTACTATCGCTTCTGGATACTTTTCTAAAAACTTCTGAGCCTCAAGCGTACTTTTTGCTATTTTGATATATTCTTCATCCGAAATATCAGTACCATAAAACTGTCTTGGGTAGGAAATATCGTATAAAACAAAACTTGAAAGCCCAATTAAAATAATAACGATAACACCATAAAATAGTTTTTTGTTCTTCATCATGGTTACTTCTTGTATCTATTTATTAAACATCCAATTCCTGAGCCAATTAATGCCCCAATAATTATTGCTAAAAGGAAAAGTATAATATGACTATTCCATATATCCGCAATAGGAAATGCAAGAGTGGTTGGCAAACCGAAAGTATATATTATTAGGGGATTACGCCAAGTCCCACCTGAAAGGGTAATAAGGCTTATTAACCCCCACATCGCTCCTACTACCACACATATTTTCCATTTCTCCATCGTATCATTCCTTACCCCTCCTTTTTAATCTTGGTACTAACCTGGATTTGACGAGCCAACCGATGCAGATCAGAATTAATATTGGCAAAGCATAGCCAACGAAGATTATAAGTCCTCGTATTACTGATACAAAACCACTGAATGCAGAACGAAGAGCATCCCTTATCCCCCAGCTATGTGTTATCGGCTCCGGCTCATTTAATGAAACGTGGATCGTGGCAAGTTCGACACGGTTCTCAAGATATTTTATCCGCCCGGTAAGTCGTTCGATTTCACCCCTTACACGCCATAATTCTCGCTCAACCTCAAGAACTTCCGTTGTATTATTAGCCATGTCCAGTATCTCCCGTAACCTCCGCTCCTGCCGCTCCGAATTGTTTAGCCTCGCCTTCAAATCAATATATTCTTCTGTAACGTCTTCTCCTGAGATGTGTTTTGATTTTACAGTACCAACGTGCTCTATTTCTGCAATACACACGAAAAGCATGTCCGTTGATACTCTAATAGTAATACGTCCCTCCTTACGCCCTGTACCTGTGACGTGCATATGCGAATCAGAAATAAAACCATTATACCGCTCTACAATATCCATAACTGCGTCAAAACTTGATTGGAAGTGTTCCACTTCGATGTTTAACGAAGCCGTTTGTATTATCTTCCTTTCGGTATCTGTATCCGTATATTGTAATTCCGATGTTCCTCTTCCTGCCGGCGCTAGAACTCTTTTATCTCCTCCTATGGCTGTTTCTTCTTCAACAGTCATAGGTATACCCATCTCAAGATACGCTGGATATGGTTTTGGTTGTGAATAATCGGTCGGTCCCTTTGAACGCGGTAATGAGGCAATCATAAAACACACTGAAGCTGCTAATACGCAGAGCACAACGACAACCGCTATTTTGGTATATTTTTCCATTTTTCCCGCAATTCCTATTTTATATTCCCTATTTATAAGGTTTTCGATAACTACGAATTGAATTGAAGTTATTAGGGGTGGATTTCAATCACATTTTTTCTATCAACCCATCCTTCATATAAATAACCCTATCACTATATTCTTTATGCCAATCTTCGTGTGTAATCATCACAATGGTTTGGTTTAATTCCGTGTTTAGCGTTTTAAACAATTCAAGAATTTGCTTTGACGACTCGCTATCTAAACTCACACAGGGCTCATCAGCAAAAAGGATCTTCGGCTTATTTACTATTGCTCTTGCAATTGCAACCCTCTGCTGCTCTCCGCCTGAAAGCTCCCTGGGAAGGTGATGTAATCTATTACCAAGACCCACCGTCTCCAGAATATCTATACTTGATTTTAAGTATAGTTCCTTTCTTTCACCCCGCATCATAGCTGGCAGGTACACATTCTCCACCGCGGTAAGCTCGGGCAAAATTGCATATTCCTGAAATACATAACCCAAATGGTTTAATCGGAATAATGTCTTTTCTCTCTCGGATAATTTCAGGGCATTTAGTTTATCTATAAATATCCTACCTGCTGTTGGTGTATCAAGTAGACCAATCTGGTGAAGCAAAGTGGATTTACCACTACCTGAGGCACCCATTATAGCCAAAAACTCGCCCTTTTTTACATCGAAAGAAACGCCTTTCAGTGCTTGCACTTTCACTTTCCCCATAATATACGTTTTTTCTATATTTTTTACTTCTATCATTTTAACCCCAAATTGATTTTAGTATATTCTCTCTTGCGGTTTTCCATGAAGGGATAAGTCCGGCAATAAATGAAGCCGCAATTAAACTGATTATACTCTGGATTATAAGCTGCTGTTCTACTACGGGTTTGAGCTCGCCCATAGGAAACGTTATAGGATTTGCAGTCATATAGGAAATTAAAAAATATAGCAGAAACGCCCCTAGGATAATGCCAGAGAAACAATAGAATAATGCCTGTATTACATAAGAATGGATTATAGCCCACTGGTCTATTCCAATAGCCTTTAAAATGCCTATCTGTCTTCTTTTATTGACCGTATTAATGTAGATAATGATAAATATCACAACAACAGCCATTACCAAGCTAATAATAGTAGAAATAAAAGTAATAAGCGAGAAACTGCTGATTACATCGCCTACAAGTCCAGCAGACTTATCTTTCCATGTTTTAATATCCTCGCTTATGCCAAGCTCCATGAACTTTTTCCTGTACTCTTCTTCACTCCCTCTTCGAGAGATTTTAACAAGAATTTCTGAGGCTTTGTTATCCAATCCCAGGACAGACTCCATCTCTTTTTCTGTGATAAAAGCAGCGCTATCAACCGTAAAAGCTTTGGTTTTAAAAATACCCTTCACTCTGTACTCTTTTATAGCGCCATTACTGAAAGTCACCTTAATCTTATCTCCCACTCTTACACCACCAAGGTCAGCTTCTTCGGCTTCTTTACCCTCCGTACCTGCTAAATCGATACCCAATAAAATTTCATCGGTATCTGCCTCACTCAAATATTCGCCCTCTATCAGTTCTGTCTGGATTTTTGTAACCGCTACTTCATCTACCGGATTTATTGAACGAACTGCTCCACCTACAAAATTATCTTTATATGTGTATGTTGCACCTGTCATATAGCGTGCTGATGTTCCAACAACACCCGGCAGACTGTTTATCTTCTTTTTAATACTGGCCACATTATTTATGTAAAGGTTATCTTCTTTTGGTTCAATAACAATATTTGAGTACGTGTAATCTATTATCATTATATTCATAGTTTCTCCAATACCCGAAACGATTGAAGGTAGAAATATAAGATTCATAAATATTAGCGACATAATCGTAACTGTCAGAATGACCGTTCCTATACTCCCTCGCCTTATAGATTTATGCGCTAAGAAAAATGAGACTTTAAAGTTCTTTAACATCGTCATCCCTTCTTCTTTTTTTGGGGGTAAAAATAAAAGCCGATGCCTGCTAAAGCAATCAGAATGGCAGGAATAATTAAGGTCAACATATCATTTTTTTCATTAGCTTCAACAACCAAACTCAGCTTTTCTGTGATTGTATGATTTCCCGAATCATCTTTATAGCTAATTTGAAGATGGTACTCAAAGCTACCACTCGCGCCCGGTATTAATGTAAATACTGCCGGGCTATCGTCATCCGGCTCTATTTTACCTAAAAACGCTTCTTTTACGCCTGAAAAGGGTAGATCTGTTATGCTTGCCTTGACGGATTTTGCATCTCCATCTCCTGCATTTTCAATGCGAACGAGGAGTGTAAAATCTTTTCCCTGTTTTATGTTCAATGGGTCTGTCTTTATATTTGATATACTCAACTCTGCTAATCCTATAACTTCAATACCGGCAATCTCGCTCTGTTTCTTCTCTTCATCGCTCAATCCCTTGTATGTTATGTTAATTGGAATCGTAATCATGCCGGTAGGTGTATTCTCACTCGATTTGAAGTTTAACATAAACTCATAGCTTTCTTCTGGCTCAAGACGTTCGATATAGTAGTTACCGGGATCATTGAAATAGACAGACTGCACTTTGCCGATTTTAACGAAGATGTCGTGTGCTGCGGTCTCTCCGCGATTCGTAAGCTTCAAAGCAAGTGTAAAATCGTCTCCCGGCCGTATCTCCTCCGAAATATCCTTTTCTACCTCAAGCGATACCTCTTTCAAGGATGTCCGTTCGTTGACGCGCACGGGAAAGGGATAGCGAAGTGTTCTTCGTGCAAGACCGCCTTCCGAGCGGTAACGGATATGGATTTCAGGGAAGTAAATCCCTTCCGCTTTAGGAGTAGTAAAGGCGAATGTGATCGCTGTACTGCTTCCTCCGCCAAGTATGCCCACGTACTCAAACCTTTTATGGTCGTGCTCGAAACGTGAGGCAAAGAGGTAGATGTCTGTTATATCCGCACTTGTGTTTATTGCTGTGTTTTCTAGTGTTACTGTTACTGTGCCAAGCTCTCCGGGAGTTAGAATCTCTGGCTGGATGGTGTAGTCGGCGATCGTAAGCGCGGGAGATTGGGCGTAAGTTACGGGTATGAGGAGCAAAAGTAGAAGTATGGCTATCAGAATACATTTTAATGGTTCTTTTGTTTTCATGAGATATACGTTTATATTAGGGCATATATAAGATTTATACTCAGCAAACAACTGGTAAAGGTGTTGTAAAATGGAAACAAAAAGGCTGCTCAAGGAGCTTGGATTGAGTAATTATGAGGCTGAAGCATACCTGAAAGTGGTAGAATTGGGTGTCGCCGAAGCAGGCGAGATATGCAAGAAGACAAAAATACCTTTTGGCAGGGTCTATCAGGAATTGAATTCGCTGGCAAGTAAGGGCTTAATTGAGGTTCAAAATACCAGACCAAAGAAATACAGGGCAAGAAAACCGCGATTGGCGTTTAAGACGTTGTTGCAGCAAAAAAGGGCGAATATGGAAACACAGTTGCAGAAGACGATTGAAGCCGCTTCACAGATAGAAGAAAATATTTCAAAGGAAATTCCAACTGCACCAAAAGGAAGAACCTTCTGGACAACCGCAGTCGGTGTAGAAGAAGCTGTGGAAATGCTAAGATCGAATTTTGAAGAGGCAAAAAAAGAAGTCTGCATCATCTTACAGCATGCTTATCCGGACGATGAATGTAACTTAAAAGATAGTGGGACCACCGTAGCCAAGGAAGTAATTAACGCCTCAGAGAGAGGAGTGAAAATAAGAGCACTGGTGAATGAAGAGTTTATAATATCTAAGATGGAATACATGAAAGAACAAGGAATAAAAGAAAAAATAATGGATAACGTTGAAATAAGAGTGATGAAAAGAGCAACTCCTTCTTATTTTGAGGTGATTGACGATGAAAAAGTAGTTTTAAAAGTGAACAATCCGAAGAATCCTGCACAAATACTTGCGATAATTAAGATATGGGATGTAAAATTGGCAAAAGAGATACGAGCGATATTTGAAGAGATGTGGTCAGAGGCGAAACCGATTGAATTAACCTGATACGTTTTGCTTTAACTCGAATGAAAAGAGACAGAGAACAAGTTATATAATGCTTTATACTAAAGTTTTTAAGAAGGGTGGAATAGAGAAGGAGGAAATATTGGAAGCGGCACTCGTGGCTGGATTGATCTGCGGTGGTTCGGGATTTACCTTCGCTTCCATGGTACTGGAGGTGGAAGATTGAGGTTGAAGTGTGAGAGGTGTGGCGCTGAAGTGGAAGATGAAGATTCTTATATGCTTAGAAACGAGCGTGTCTGTGAGGATTGTTATTTTGATAGTGCGATGCCGCAACATCCATGTGACCCGGTAGCCCAATCCGGTGTTGATAAGTTTTCAGAGGTATTTGAAGAGGTAAAACCAGAGGAGCTTCTTGAGGAGCAGAGAAAGGTGTATGGATATATAAAAGAGAAGGGAAAAGTCACGTCTATGGAAGTATTGCAGAAGTTCGGTATGAGGCAAGGCGAGCTCACACAGATATTTATCGTGCTAAGAAGATTCAAACTGGCAAAAGGAGCAAGAATTGATGGTGTGACATACTGTGTTCCATGGGACTATCAGGGCTAAGTGAATATCATGACTTTTGAGATACAGAACAACCAGGAAGGAGGCACGGATGCCTCCGACTTTCGTCTGAGGTGGGAATGCGGGGGCTTATGGATTTGATCGTAAAGTTTTTGGGACTACCAGCATGTCCATACTCCAACATTGTACTACCGTAAAAAGCTCGGTACTCTCAACAATTTCCTTTGCTCTTGACATTTTCAGATGTCCCTTGTCCATAAAGATAATACCGTCCTGCTTGAGTATTCGATGAATTTACTGATTTCATAACTATTTCATCCCGACACCCTTAAAGAATGTATAACAAAAGGTACCATCAGGACGTGCTGCTATCTTACGCAAATCCTGAATACCCTTATCCCATGCGGTTTTGCCCATAAGCTTCAACTCCAACGTTTGTTTTTCTACTCCTTCCACCATTGGCACAATCGTTTTATTCACAAAACCCTCCATCAATTCGGGTTTACTTGAATCAATATAGACCATTCGCGGAGAAATTTGGATATTGTGAAGATGCGCCCCTTTTAGCAAGGGGAATAGTTGTCGCCCGATGAGCGAATTACCTTTCTGGTATGTCTGCACCTGAATTAAGCAGCGCCATGCTTGCAACGTTTCATCCGTTTCAGGATGGAAATAACATGAGCCATGATCGCCCTCTATTACGGTTAAAGAACCACCCGTTTTCAATACCTTTCTTAAATCCATCAATGCTCTTACTGGTTCTTTAAGATGCTCGAGCACAAAACATAGGAATACATGGTCAAAGCTCTCGTCCTCAAAAGGAAGCGTTAAAATGTCTGCTTGCAGGAGATGAACATTCATTACTTTCTCTTTAGCGATTGAATCGCTTGCCTGTGTGATTGAATCCTGCGAAATGTCTATTGCTACGATTTCGGCATCCGGGCTGTTCTTTGCTAATATAACCGTCTGTGCGCCGACACCGCATCCTGCCTCTAAAACGTTACTATCGGGCGGGAAAACAGTATCGTGATGCAAGAGATCCCGGACTGCATTTGCTTGATCATATAATCGTTCGGATTCACGGCCTGAATAGCCATGTACATACTTACACATAAGAATAGCATCTCCGTTTTTTAAAAAAAACTTACTAGCACCCGTCAATATTTCTTTTAGCATCTCTTATTTTTTTGTATTTAAATGTTTCACTCCTCAATATCGTATATATCACCATTATCCCAAGCGATTTGACATGTTGCCTGAATCTGTTATCCCACTCTTTGTTATCGCAGTCCCCGTAAGTGGTGTAACACGCTGGTACCAAACCTTTGCCTGTGGGTATCTGTTGACTTTGTCTGGATCCGTGAAAGCATGCCGGGACATTCTATGATTCACTACCGCCAAATATATACCGTTTTTGGTAACATTCATACTGCCGTCTTCGTTCCTGGTCACTGTCAAATATATAGGACCACTGCCTTCGAGGGTTTTAATCGGTGTGGTGGTTCCATCCGAATTTATTTTACCCACTGTTGCACTAACTGCTGGCTCATCGCTCGCGCTTACTGATGCCGGTTTGTAAAACAAAGTCTTTATAGAAGCGTCTGTTTTTTCTGGTGTTTTCCGAGTACCTACAGTTAAAAACCCCTCTCCAACCACATTCGCCAGTTCCGGGTTTTTCTCTATCAGTTTTGTCAGTTCTGGCATCTCATCTCCGGGGTAGACGTATGGGCAATTGTCAATACCCATTCCGAAACATAGCTCGCGTTCTGGCACTTGTATACCGTTTTTAGTAATATCCATGCTGCCGTCTTCATTTTGGCTCACCATCACATTTGTGTATTCGCTGCTTTCATAGATTCCCGCTACCGTAAGGTTGCCGTCAGGACTTATTTTACCCAGTGTTACAAGGCAAACTGGCTCATCGCTCGCGCTTACCGCGCCGATTCCCGCCGTTGCAATCAAGCACATGCTTATCAGAGCAAGCAAAACTGTCGTTTTCTTCTTCATCTTTTTTGCTTTCACCGCCTAAAGAGCGCTACCTTTCGGTTGAAGCACCCGTACAACACTCGGCTGGAACAGCATATAATAGAATGGTGGAACAAGTGTTCCAGAAAATGGAACAGCATATAAAAGTGAGGTGGAACAACCGTTCCAGAAAATGGAACAACTTACAGAACGCAACGTAGAGCCTTTTGATTGATAAATACCGCTCTCTTGCAGCAGTTCGGTTAATCTTGGAATGCGCGTTTCAACACAACAAGAAAGAGAAATGCGAAGAAATGCTGTTTGACTACATAAACACAAATATAAGTTCATTTCGAAGTCGCTTTTCAGTGCTTTTCAAATATCACCAAAAAAATAAAACGGACGAAAAGCCCTCCAGTTTTTCATATCTTATGGCTCTCTTCCACTGCCCATTGCACCTGCATTTAGTTTCGCCCACTTTTTTTTTTTACCGATTTCACTACCCTTGTTCCTTACTCTACGTTTCTGCTCTTATACTGAATCCTAACAATCCCGCTGGACTTGGTATACAACACCCTTACCACAGCATGAGTTGTATCGAAGCCATATGCCATGTTGGGATTATCCGGGTCCTCAAAATGGACGTAATATCCGTTCCGAAGAAATCCGGCAAGTGTGATGAATGGTCACGTTGCAAAATCAGGATAATTCACGTCTACATAGTACCAGGTGTTTGGAGTAAAACCAGCGCAGAGAGTAATTATTTCAATCAGGTTTTTTGTCATTAATTTCTTACATATGTAAGCTTTTTCTTACATATGTAAGTTTTAACTATAAGAAGGAAAGTTTTATATGTCGGGTTCAATATAAGTAACTTTTGCGTTAAGTCATTGCTACCAGTGCGATATAGAACGGGGTAGCAAAAAAGAAGGTGGGAAGAAATGGAGATGTTAGGAATGGTAGAGGTGCCTTCGGGTAATGCGGTAAGCGCATCGGAGCGCCGAGGGGGGCGCCCTATAAATACCCAAACAAATAGGAGGTGATACAAAAATGAAAAAACAACTTGCAATAGCAACAGTAGCGATAATGCTGATGACTCTTTTGTTAGCACCGCCAGTTATGGCATCCGCGGTGAAGGATGGCAATTTAGTGCAGTACTCTTATCGGGGACTCAATTATATAACCTACAACTCTGTCACAGCATCCAATCAGCCATATATTACCCTGAGTAATGGAATAGGGGGGCGGGAGATTGGTTCAGGGGTTAAATATTATAGAGCACCCGTACCTGTTAGAATGTCTAATCAGGCAATAGTCAGGGGTAATGAAATAATGTCCAATCACTCATTTTTTCGGGATAACCGAATGTTAAAACCGAAGGAGAACACTCCAAGGTACTCTGCTGATGGAGTGAGACTGTGGATGTTTACTATTTCAGAGGACTATGCAAAAAGAATAGCGGAGATGAAAAATGGCTCTACAGGCATGCCCAATTGTTGCAAATTTAAGACGAGCAACCTTGCAATTGGTGAGTCTGATGGCTCTGTACTAATAGGAGAAGCCCCAGCACCGGTAAAATTAATAACGTCAGAACTTCTAAAAAATGGGACGCTGTTACATGTGGTTAACTGAAACATGTGAAAAACATAGGTATGAGGTTCTCAGTGATTATCTGCAATTACACAAAAAGAGGTCTTCGTTATGACGGATGGATAGCTTTCTACATTGGGTAGAGGTATCCTTTACCACCGCCTTTTGCTTCCCCTTTTTATTCTTCATTTTCCACCATCTCATCTTTTTTTTCTATTTATTATTCCGCCCAATATCGTACCTATCGGCTTATTGCATGTTCTACGAAATGCCCGCAGATTCTCCTATCAGTATCCATGAAATATGATGGTGAACTTCGCCCGTGGAATGAGGCTCATAGTACTCATGTTCATATAATTCTTTAATCTCCAAAAAATTAAACATACCCCCCAGTTCATTGCGAGTGCAGAAATGAAGATACACCTTATCTATAAACGAATTATGTTCATTCGGTACAGGTATGCCTTTTCCATATTCCTGAGGGTCTTTTGGCGAAAGCGTGCTGAGAAACAGTAATCCCTCTGGCTTTAGGCGTTTTAAGATTGTCGCTCTAAGTTTCTGCCTCGCGTCTCCGTTAAAGAAATGATATAGGTTTGATATAAATACGACATCATATTTGCTATTGCCGGTTTCTGTGAAGCCACCACAACACAAAAATTCTATATTTGATGCTTTTGAACACGCAGTCTTTGCCATATCAATAGCCTCTTTTGAGTTGTCAATTCCCAAAACTGTACATCTAAGATGTTTTGAAAAGTATACGGCATCACGACCATAACCGCATCCAATGTCCAGGATACTTAAATTCTTGTCGTTTAATTCAAGCGTTTTTAGATAGTAAACAGCAAAAACAGCTAACTCACTTGGTTCATCTCCCCAAATGCGATTACTGCCTTTGTACATTTTATCCCAAAACACATTCATATCACATTATCTGTTCCACAACATTTAAGTTTAGTTTTTATATGGATTTGGACGGAGCGCTTTGGGCTACATATGCATAGCAAAGATCTTCTATATCTTCTTTGCCACTCAAGACAAAAAATTTTAAGCATTTCAACATCTCGAAACCGCAACCCTGTAAAAGCTTTTCGATGTAGCTATCGCTGTGCATGAACACCAGTGTGTCCCAATCGCTTTGAAATTCCGAATACCCTTCCGGGTTCTGGCTGCCAGCTTTTTCTGTTTTTTCCGTGGTCTGCGCGAAAACCGTGAAACCGAATACCCCGCCAGGTTTGATAATCCTGGAAACTTCTTTAAACAATGGTTCCAGATCGCCAAAGAAATGAAACACGCCACAGGAAATCACGTGGTCGAAGGAATTGTCGGAATAAGGCAGAGGCGTATTTTGCAAGTCGAACTGTTTGAGGTCCGTTGCGAACNNAAACGGTCCTGTGGATTTACATATTCAAAACACATACCAAATACTATTTCCGTGCCAAACCATCGGTATTCTCGGACTTGCTGATCGTATTCGGCTGCCTCTTCATCGTGTACAGTAATACTATCGCTCTTATTCATTTTTCTGCTCCTTTTATTTACAAATATCGCATGGTATTTATTTTCTCCTTACATCAGTATCTTGGATATACACGCACAAAATATTCAACGCAATTTCTGTATCCGTATTGTCCTTCCAAATCACTGTTACCACTTATCCCAAACAACTTTGTGCCACAAACCTTTATATACTGCAAAGTATGTAGTAGTAATTATGACAGAAAAATCGAGCGACACGAAAGCAAGCGGGAAGTTTACCGGGCAATTCAAAGCGATAGTCAGAATTGGTTTTTTACCGGTATTTCGCGCGCTATCATTAGCATCTTATCCTTCGGCCATCGGTACTCCGGAGTAATCGTTTTATCGGCCTGTACACACCATTTTTTTAAGGGACCGGTCCGGCAGAGTAAATATCTTCATGGAGGGGCGCCTGCGGGATAACCCGCTATCAGCAAAGGAGGTTTCAATATGACAGAAACAATTAATTTAAAGAAACTCGAGCGAAAAGCATACAGGGATTCACAGCAGGATGGTTTGATGGAACTCATGATGGGTCTAATCCTCATGGCATTTGGTGGCTTTTTCTATTCNNGCATGGACATCTACTTTTGAAGATGGTATTATTGACATTGGATTAGGCCTTATACTGGTTGTGACAACGATTTGCCAGACGTTCGATGATGCTCGTTTTTACCTGTATCCATTATTCATAGTACCGGTACTTTTTATCACGGCAGCAAAAAAATACATTATAACACCCAGAATGGGGCTTGTCAAATTCAGCAGGGAGCGTAACAGAAAAAGGTATATGCTTTACTTAATCATGACAATTTCAATTGTTTTTCTGTTGATACTGACGGTAAAAGGATTGTTTCAACAATTACCGATGACATCTGTGATTGTCGGAGCGATAGTATTCATTATCCCCTGTTCAATTGCATACTTTCTGAATTTCGACCGGATGTACATCTATGCTGTTCTGTTCACACTATCCTTTGCACTTAATGAGATAACAATAGCCGATACCGGAGTCATTGCAAGTGGTGCATATGCCTGGTTGATCTCAGGAATAATAATGATAGTGATCGGGGTTGTATATTTAGTTAGATTCCTGAAGAAATATCCGCTGCCTGTGAAGGGGGTGTACCATGACTGCACAAATTGATCTGAACAAGATCGAGCAAAAAGCATACAGGGATTCACAGCAGGATGG
>LGVE01057037.1_pt1 | contig 18437 bp, 19 predicted proteins | sample 469871 | NCBI WGS metagenome assembly LGVE01 (sample SAMN03893561, study PRJNA290197) | marine sediment metagenome | material: sediment; isolation source: combined push core samples #3730, #5133, and #5579 collected at Hydrate Ridge | place: Pacific Ocean: Hydrate Ridge | reverse complement strand
ATTTGGACCGGAGCTATTTTCTGTTTCTGGGCTTGCTTAACCTTCTGTTGCTGTGCCTGGACTTGCCTAACCATCTGTTCCTGGGCTTGCGTAACCATCTGTTCTTGGGCAAGTTGGGGTAGGGGCACCTGTTTCTGTTTCTGGGCTTGCTTAGCCTTCTGTTTCTGGCGCTGTGCAAGTGCCTGCTTCTGTTTTGCTGACAGCTTCGGGCGTGGTTCAAACATCTGCCATTGTGCCTGCATTTGTGCGAAGAGTTGTTTTTGTTTCTGAGCCTGCGCCTGCACGGTCTTTGTTTTAACGATCACGATCTGCCCGGTGGCAGGGTCTATTTGCTCGGTCTCCCCTGGCTTTAAGTCAGCGGTTGTGCGTTTTTTGTACTCTCGCGCCTTTTTTTGCGCTTCTGCGAAGACGTCCGGAACGTCGCGAGCACGCTTCACCCGCATTACCGAGAGGGGTTCAAGGGGTCTTTCCAGGAACTCCAGCTCTTGTTTGGCAGCCTCTGCCGCACGAATATCGGCGAGTTCTTTGTCCATCGCCTTAGATAGGGCGTTATGAGCGTCCCACGCCTTCTGCTCAGCAGAGGTTCTGAGCGCAGTCACCGCCGCACGGGGCGGGATTGTTGCACCCATGAACTCTTGAATGACGTCTTCCACTGATTTGCTCCTGGGCACGCCCTCCATCCGCGCCCGCTCTCTCTCTGCCGCACGGATACTGGTGAGTTCCCTCTCCAGTGCCTTGACCTTCGTATCATGCCTTCGCCATGTCGCTTTCACATCAGGGGGTCCGAATAACTCATCGATCCGCCCCATCTTCTCGCGGATCTCATTGATCTCACGTCTGATCTCCAGTTCCCGCGAGAGCTTTTGCGTTGGCTTGGTCGCCGCAATATCCCGAAATGCAGACTGCACACCTGATCGGGAGGTGGGACTGCCAAGCAGTTCCGCGGCTGTCTGCGCTTTCTCTGCCGCATGGATACCGGTGAGTTCAGCCTCCAGTTCCTGGACCTTTGTGTTGTACAACTTCCATGTCTGTTTCTCAGCCGAGGTTCCGAACATTGAATCAACACGACTCATTCGCTCACGGATGTCCACGAGCTTATGCTTGATCTCCATTTCCCGCGAGAGCTTTTGCGTTGGCTTGGTCGCCGCAATACCCCGAAATGCAGATTGCACACCTGATCGGGAGGTGGGACTGCCAAGCAGTTCCTCTGCGGTCTGCGTTTCCTCTGCCGCACGGATACCGGCGAGTTCAGCCTCCAGTGCCTTGACCTTCGTATTATGCGTTCGCCATGTTGCCTTCTCAGCAGGGGTTCCGAACATAGAATCGCTACGGCTCATCTTCTCACGGATCGCGCTGATCTCACGCCCGATCTGCCCCTCCCTAACCCGCATGGACTGAACACCCATCGCCCCGGGCGGGCGGACCCCCCACTGAGGGATATGCACCATCGGTTGAATGACGGGCGCCGATAAGGCATACTCTGACGGGGTGGGTGAACGCGGCGTGCCGGTCACCCCCGACTCTCCCGCGAACTTTGGGGGCGCGGGACGGGGTGTTTTTACCCCGAGGTTTATCTTTACTTGTGGCTGCCCCACACCCCCCCGAACACCATACGATAGTTTGCGTGTGCCAAGCTCCACCCACTGCATCCGTGCCGGACTCCCGGCAAGCGGCATCTCACCAGTCCGCATATAGGGCTTCACAACCTCACCATACACCCGGGTAGGTGTGTGTATGCCTTCTTTCAGCAATAGCGGCGCGTCCTGCAGAGGGACCAGTCCTTTTTCGGCGGTCGTGATTTGTAGTGGACCCTTACCCTTAGGCAGGAAATACCCGGCATCCATCTTGCCCACCGCCCAACCCTCCTGAGTGTACCTGAACTGCCCGACACGCGCCTGCAACATGTCCACAGCAGACATTTGAGTGCCTTCAGCGGTAGGTGTGAACTTGGTTCCGGACATCTTCGTGATCTCCGCAGGCGTCCAGCTCTTCCCAACCTGAAGACCTTTATGAGTGGTGGTAATACCCTCGGGGGATGTGTATTTTGCGGTGCGAATCCCGAGAAGCGGCTTTGGCGACGTCATGGTCTGACCGGTGACAACCGTTTTTGATACGGTTGGCGGTGTTCTGAGCAGATCGGCCTCTATCACGCCGCCACGAGTGATCTTAGGAACCTCAATAGTCTCATACACCGGTTTAACCCGCCCACGGGTGACAAGACCAGTGTACTCCTTAGTTTTGACAACTTTTGGCATGGCTTTCACCACCGCGGGCGCACCCATCGCCAATGCGAACGGCACCGCCTCCCGCACAAGCATCTCTCCAGCCACCCGCCCCTTCTCCCCAGGCGTCGGGGCTTTGGCAACACGATACCCAGCAGAGCCAACCCACACAGCCATGAGTGCTTTTGGACCGTACTTTAGGGCGGCGGGTCCCGCGATCCGGGCAGTGGTACGCACCCCCGGAACCTTGCTGGCGGCACGGACCGCCGTGGCGCCCACACGAGTAGCGCCGAGGGCGGTTGCGCCCCGTGCAGCCCCAACAAGCACATACGGAGCAGCCACGAACGCCGCGGTCGTGGCAGCTACTGACACCGGATGTTTCTGAGCAGCCTCATACGCACCAACAGCAACCCCCCCTGCAAAAGGATAAATAATATCCCTCGCGACCTGAGGAGAATATTTTTCGTAGCCCCGGCGAACCACATCAATCTTCGCCTTATGCGTCCCCCGAAACGACTCCCCAGCATCAGATATATCATACAATGTAGGAATATGCTTTGAAATACTTTTATCAGCCTTCCCAAACCACGACTCACGAGCACCCGCATAACCGCCAACAGACCCGATGTACTCACCATGCTCTCTCGTTGCCAAATCCTGTTGCTCCAGAACCGCGAGCCGAGCCGCATCCGCCACCGCAGCCTGTTCAGGGGGAACAGGACCCATATCACCATAAGTCGTATCGTAAGCGGCAGCCATCTTCTCTGCCTTCGCATGAGCAGCCTTATACTCACCAAGTTCCTTCTGCATCGCCTGCTTCTCAGCAGGCGCACCATATAATCCGAGTGGCTGTGTGACCGGGCGTGCCCACGTAGAGAGCGACTCCCAGAACGACGGTTCCTCGCCAAGAGCACGCTCGCCCCGTGATCCGGGCGGTGTTTTCGGTATACCCACATAAGCATGAACGTCCCCTGCCCGATCCGGCTGCCCGGGCACCCCGCCCACACCGGTCGTGATGGTGGTGGGGCGGTCCTTAAGCACGCCTGCATCGATCATTCGCTGCCGTGCCTCGCCCGGCCTATCTGGTTCTCCGGGTGCTGCCGCCGCAACACCGATGGGTGACAGCTTCCCGGCAAACGAAGATATGCCACTGAGCAAGTCCGCCCGTCGTTCTGCCGCCCCTGCGGGGGTGTACGCTGCGAATGGGCGCGCCCCAGCCCCCGGTTTCGCTGCGAATACCTCACCCATCCCTGCGATCCCGCGGAGTATCTGTTTCGGGGCACCTAATACGCCAGCTGCCTGCACGTCTGCACGTCGTTCTGCGGCACGCCCAAAGTCCACCCCGAGCGCAGACACCAGATCCGCCCGTCGTTCCGCGGCACGCTCCCGCGAAACATGCACCGGCGCCTTTGCCGCCGCCGCACGAATCGCTGCAGTCACAGGCACAGCCTTCTGCGAGAACGCTCGCTTGACTGCCACCCGCCGATCTGCCGCACGCTTAAAGTCTACTTTCGCGAACTGCTTAACCGATGGCTTGTACTTCTTGATTGTTTTTTTGTACTTTTTGACATGGGAAGAGGCGTATTTCTTGCCCGATGATGAGTACTTCTTGTAGGATGAGGAGTACTTCTTTACGTATTTCTTGCCTGATGAGGAGTACTTCTTGTAGGATGAGGAGTACTTCTTGACCTTCGGAGTGACGTACTTCTTCCACACGTCGCCGAACCAGCCGTCCGCCTCCGGATTAAATGGCTCACAGTCCCACGGATCAAGCACCCCATCAGCATCCGAGTCAAAAACAAGCGCAGATGGCGTCTCGAACCGGGGCGTGTCAGGAAATATTTGTGCAAAAGGATCGTTTTTAGTCATTAGAATCACCAGCCAGGGGGAACCGGCAAAATATCATCCATGGTGACGTCTTCGTCGCGGTTCTTTTTCTGCTTGCTCCGATCACCGGGCGCCCCCATCACTTCGACGCCACCAACCGGCAGCCCCCAAATTGACTCGATACCGGGCGGCGGAGCGCTCGCCTGCCGCGCTGGCTTACTGGCTGGCGGCTTGCTCCGATCACCGAGTTCCTGCGGCGGGGACACCCACATCGCATCAATCGCCTTAAGCACGATTCCCGGTGCCTTCCTGATCCCATCAAACACCTCTTGTTCAGATGGAATCCGCTCCTTCACAGGCTCAACAAAATGCTCTGACACAATGCGAGCGGTCGCCGCACGCAGCTTAATCGCAGTGCTACCAAGAATGCCCTGCGCCTCCCGATCAAACGCATTCGCATCACCGTTCAGGGTGCCATCAGAATTAGAATCGTTTTTAGTCATCAGAATCACCTACCGGGTGCCGAAACATCTTGTCACCCGCAACCAGCAACACACCATCCCCGGTTCCGTCCAGACGCACCCGAACACCAGTATCCACACCATTAACATGAATCGTCAGCAGCTCATCCGAAACCCCCTCAAAATCCACAGTCGCCCGAACCGAGCGCAGCGGGGTCGGATTCTGGCTATGAGTAGATATCAGCATGTTTCACGGCTCCACCGGCTCATAAGCATCATACCGCTGCCGCCGCACCGCCGTATACACAAACTGAGCAATACCAAGAATCGCCACCACATAAATCAACAGATAAAAATTGTTACACACCATCCCCACAATCGACGTCGGATCCCAAGCCTCCGACACATCATACAAACCCGCCCCCGCAAACGCAATCAACAGACGATCCAGCATAAACCCAAGCCCCACATTCAACACAAACGCAAAGATAAGCGAGATAATCATCACGAAAAACGAGTTAATAAGCGACATCCCAGAACTCATAAGAATCCCTCCGGCACACCCAATATGGCGTCCAGACCAAAACGCTTTGCTGCCACTGGCTTCCTGTTAGGCGTTCGCTTCTTGGCGGGCGTTCTCTTCTTGGCAGGCGTCTTTTTCTTAGTGGTTCGCTTCCGAGAACGGGTCTTCTTCGGGCGACTGATGAGCCGCACCTTCTTACCGTCTTCCCATTCCCAAGCCTCAATATCCTTACCGAACCGCTCCTTAAGATGCTTCTTAATCTCTTTAAGCGGCGGACGTGCCCGAGTGAAACTGATATGATGCTCTACGATTGTTTTGTCAGGCAGCTTGATCTGGAAATAGGTGTCAACATCCTCCGCGATCATCTGATATGATCCGGCACGTTCCGCCGCCCGCTCCTTACGGAGAGCGGGAAGTGCTGTTGCTACCCGACTGCGCATAACCGTGTTCGGCACGATGTCATGCGTCAGCCGCCGCCCCTTCATCGGTTTATCTGTAGTCCCGGTCGCGAGAACACGGTCACTTAATATCGCACCATATAGCTGCGACGTGTTTACCTGACCATCAGCATCCAGAGCATTAGGAGTACACTGGTAATATCCGGACATTACTAACGGGTTCTGTGTGCGTAGCTTGGTCTCATAATCGGTCTCAATCTCTTCCATATCCCAATCATTCACCTTCCGCCCGTCAGCAGCTCGCAGGGCATGAACAACCTCATGAGTTAAAACATCTTCCGAGACCCCCCGAGGAGGCACGGATATAGTGCTCACCAACTCGTCGCCCTCTTTATACGTGCTGCACAGCGCAGCCGCTCCATCAGGCATCGGTGCGCTCCCTTCAAAGTAAAGGTTCGTCCTGCGCACCTCATCACCAGTGAAATTCCAGTTCAGAACCTGCGTAGCCGTGGCTGCCAACGCACCACGATCCATAACAGTATCTCCACCAGTCCGTATCACTTTGCCCGACTCCGTTTCGCCAACAATTATGTCCTTACGCGGATGGTCAAAACCAACAATATCATGATCAGGGGATATGTCGTCTGCTGACAATCGTCTGCCCACGGGCGTCGGCAAATAATGACGAGCGAACAGAGACATGTCAGCGATGCCCCGCTCCCCCGCACCATACATGCTGCTGATATGTTGTTCCCGAGCTAAATGGCTGATAGCGTACCCTTGGTCTTCGATACTGGTATAGCGGTCTTCAGTGCCCCATAGACGAACATAAGCCTGATACTCACGTCCGCCCGGCGGAGGGCGCATAGTTACCAATGTGATCACGTCCGCTCGCCCACCATGAAACGCGATAATCTCCTTCGCACAAACAATCGCGTCAGCATAAGTGTGCCGCGGTCTGCCAAGAGCACGCTTGTATGCACGATACCCCTCTATGTACTCATCCTCGGGAAATGACTCAACCCCCCGCACCTCAATAGCCATAGGACTACCCCACCTCCGAAGACTTCTGCTCAAGAGCACGCACTATACCCCACGCAAGCAGTGCGAACACAGCCCATATCGGCAAGCCCTTCCACAACACCAACAGGAAATTCATCGCATCCCCCCGCTGCTCAGACACATAATTATCATCAACCTGACTGTTATACTCCTCGATCATGCCGTTCACAACCGGCGAGAAGATTATGGAGACTGCAGTGCAGACTACCAGGAAGATCGCTACGATACCCAGTCCGTATGCAACGCCAGACTCATCTCTAATGAACTCCCCGCTCATGAGATAGGATTTGTCTCTCGGTATATTTATGTGTATGTGTGGCGAAGAGGATGATCGCAGTTCCGCTCTGCCTTCTTTAGGCGGGTGCCCGCGGCGCATCGAACCGGTGCGCCCGCTGCCACCACTTCTAACGCAACTTATGTTGACTTAGCGGGCGGGAACCTCGCGTGCGTCTTACAATACCAGACCCCATCGACTTGCACCACGCCCGGGTTCCGGCATCGCCGGTTGTGCGGGGTGATAGCTGCACACTGTGCGTTTTGTGGCGGGCGGTCCGGCATAGTCATGAGTGGTTGGGCGGCTGGCGAAGTGGGAAAGGCACCGGGAAACCGGTGATGCAGGTATGGTTGAGAACCTGCGTGTGCCAGCCGCAACATAATTATTAACGTGATGTTATAAATGCGTTTTGCCACTTCCGTGCTCGTTCCCCGGCGCAGTCATGAGCCATCCAGCACCTCAAACAGCCCCCTGAAATGTGAATCGAACGTAATGATCTTCTGGATATGCTCCTGTTGCATTACTGCCATGGTGGTTGCATCAGTGAAACTTATCCGCTTATCAAAAAGCCTGAAAAACAGTTCCCTCGCCCGGTTGCGAACGTTAGTATCGATCGACAGCATCACAATGCGTGGCGAGAGCATAGTATCCGATACGTCCTTTGCCACATTCTTATTGCCGATACGCGACATCACCAGCGTCAGGGTCTCGCCATAAATATAATCAGTGGTGAATATGGTGCCAAATTCTCTTCGCAGGGCACGCCGCAACAGATTTACAGCCTCGCCATGGTAGGCGTCCTTTTTGTTCCTGTACGCCATGAATGCGCCAGTATCGATAAATACAGCCATCGTTCCGCCATTATTTGTACAAATATTCATCAACCTTCGATGCATCGGTCTCCACACCCCAGTCTATAGGCGCCCGCCATGCCGGGTCATCTTCCAACGCGGGCAACTTTTTTATGAGATCATCTTCATGCAACAGGGCATAATCAGATATCTTATCGATCAATGTTTGGAAAGGTATCTTTTCGCCGGTGATAACTGCGAATCTTGATTGCAGGTCATCCAGCTTACTTTTAGTGGAGTCTCTTACTTTTATACTTGTGGTCATTGATATGAAAGTAGAACCCTCTACCATATAAGCCTTGTTGTTTGTTCCGCAAGCACAATCGAAAGCCGAGCGCTCCCGCTACCCCTCACTACCCATTTGGCTTCAGGTCACATAAGCCTGCCGCCGCCTCCGCCCGCACCACCTCACACCCACCTGCCCCCACCAGCTCCTCACAGGACGCCTCCGGGTGCTCCTGCCTGCAAACTGCGCAGATATGTACCATATCAATGTAATTTAGACCCATTCAGCGCCCAAAATCGCCAGAAAACGCCCGCCCGATCCGCTCCCAAAAAAACGGTGCAATCTATGAGAGTGTAGTTTACAGAGGCGAAAGCGAAATTCCCTCTCCCACCATGTAATCCGTGAACCAACCTGTCCTACCCCGCCGTAGCTCCTGATACCGCCCGTGTTTAAGCCCAACCTCGTCACATGCCTCCCCCGCTGTCATGCCCTCGTTGCGTTTTTCGTTGACATCAATGTACTGATGCACGGTCCTCATTTGCGCAGGGGTTATTCCGCCGTCGCTGTCTGTTTTTGTAGCGTCTTCCCCCTCCGCTTCGATTAGCGCTGCATTCTCCTCACGGAGTTCTTGTGCGATCTTCACCCGTAGTTTTTCGTATGGCACGGTTAGGCTGGGGGGTGGCTCGGATGCTATGTGCCGCACGAACTGGTCCGCCCCGGTTGCGCTCTGGATCAGATCGTACATGAACAGTTGTTTGCCCTCGCGTTTCAGCGTGGTGATATCAAGGAACTTGCAGGCGTTCACGCCCTCCGTGAACACTTGTTCGGAGCGATCAAACTCAAAGTACCATTCGACCAGTTCCCGCGGCACCTTATCAATAAGCCCTTTTGAGGGCACCGTGTAGATCACGCAGGTGTTATCCGTGCGGAATGTCTGTATGATCTGGTTCATCTTCTTGTTTTTGTCTTTCATCCAGTCCCGGTTGTTGTACCCGACACCAATATCATCAAGAATGTAGATGCCGTTAGAGCGCATGTGTTTCAGCAGCTCGGTCACGCGGTCCAGGGTGATGATCGCCATGTGATCAAGGTTAAAATAATCCTGCCAGGACGTGTCTGTCACGTCCTTACCGTGCCTGATCTTCGCAACCTCAATCGCAGCCTTATGTGCGAGTGACATCGCCGCCCACGACTTCCCGGTGCCGGTGCCGCCGACCATGATGAGCGTGATGTGCTGATTGAACTTGGAGGTGATGCGCTTAGCGATCTTCAGCGCAAGATCACTCTTGTTCTTAGGCTCACGCGGATCAAACACCGTGTAATCACAGAACGAACCGTTTCGGCGGCACGCCCGCACGCTATGTGTCATTGGCATTTAGTCAGCCTCCATGTCTTTCCATTCCTCACCAATCCCGGCGTCCGGCAGCGGTTCCTCCACCTCATCCATCGCACCAGTCACCCCCGTGCCAAACGTGCCGATAGCCAGCCGATGCGATATGCCAAACGCACTGTCCATGTGCTCAACCGTCTCCCGGATACCGATCTCCATCCAGATATCGCTCTCCTTACGGGTGCGCTCACTGAAACTCAGGGAACTGTCCTCACCGATCTCCTCATCAATCAAACGATGAATGTTCTCAAGCGCCTCATCCCGCTTCGACATATCAAAAATAGAGTTCACAAGCGCCTTGCTCAGAGACAGCACAACCCCGTTCTCCATGTTCTGCGCCACAGCCACAGCAGAGATAAGCGCCAGATGTGTTGAGACCAGCATGTTCAAGCCAACCGGCTTAATACCACGCTGCGGCAAGCCAGTGTCGACGATCACGTTGCCATCAGGGAGCTTGACTTTTTTGAACCTCATGATGCACCCCGTCGGACCAGTTTGCGGTGAACGAGCAGGATCGCAACACCTGCGACCAGTGCGATCAGCACGATGTACAGGAATTTTGATGTGCTCGGTTGTTTTATGAGGTCAACCGTGAGATCCGGGGGGGATTCCCGGTTTTTGGCGTCCGCCTGATCCATGCCGCGTCTGACCATTGCGGCGATGTCCTGCGGCGACGTGTCCTGTGACGGTGTTGGTGCGCCAGGTTCCACTGTTGGTGCTGGTGCGGTTGGTGCGATTGGTGCTGGTGCGATTGGCATCGTTGTTGCTGTGACGTTCGCCGTGGCAGTGGGCGTGGGCGTCGGTTCCGGTTCCGGTGGCGCACCCGCCAGATCACAGGAAGGGGGAGGGAGCTTCACGCCCTGCAGCCAGTGCGATGACTGTAGTGTGTTCGCGTAGCCGTTCCGCGTTCCGAATCTCACGGTTGCAAAGGGTATGTCAGTATGATTGAAATCATCTAAAATCAGTTGATACGGCATTTTTACGTGTTCAGATGGGTTTAACACGATCCCGGTGATGTTTATGGTGTGAGCACCCCCATTATACCCAACATCCAGTTTGGACGGACTCACCAGAACCCCGCCACGTTCGTTGACCGCCTCCTCAACACTTCCATCCACATAGCCAGCAGGAACAGAGTCATGCACCGTTATCTGCGCAGAGCGATCCCCGGTGTTCTTCACGGTTACCAGTGCATCATAAGTGCTGTTGGATCGCTGGGATACTGTTTTTGTTATGGTGATGGTGGCACCATGCACAACCAGGTCCACAGCATCCGAACTCCACGCAAAATCTCTGCCAAAGAAATCGAGTGCAGCAGTCGCTCTTCCGAGTTTGTAGGTTCCGCGTTCATCCGGCAGGACCGTGTGCCGCACACTGTAATGCCCGATACTGTCAAGTGACCCGGATGTGCTGGTGTTAATGATCCAACCGGTATCCAACACAGCCCCATACGACAGGTTCACGCCGGAAACCGGGTAGAACCCCATGTTATACACCTCCGCCCGCATGACCACCTCATCACCAATCTCGATCTCATCCGGGTTAAGTGACCGAACCACACGCAAAAGCGGGTTGGTGCAGTATAATTTGACTGATTCGTTGGTTGTGTAGGTCTGATCGTTCATCTCGCCGGAAACCACCAGATCAACAGAGTAATTCACCAAGTAGGGCGAGGTGTCACCATCCCAATCCGGCGCCCGGACCGTGACCACCACCCTTTCGGACGCACCCGGGGCGAGGGCGCCGATCTCATCAGGCTCCATGTCCTCCAGCAACATCCCGCCCCCAACACAGACCTCCAAATCATCAATATCACTGTTCCCCGTGTTCTTTATCGTTAGTTTAAGGGTCTTATCCTCCCTCGGAGCATACTGAGAAGAGGAGATCGTTAGGTCCCCATGCACCTCTTTAGAGACCGATAATGTGAGTTCGAGATCAAGCTCCAGCGAGTCACCCTTATAAAATGTCAGGTGCGCCCGAGGGGTCTTGGAGGAATCCGTAGATATGTCAGTTAGCTTAATCATAATCCGATCACCCCACTCAAAACACTCGTTTTCGTGTAAGATCGCCTCACGAACAGACCCCCCACACAGAACCGAGAGGAATACTGAGTCGACCTGTCTGCTGAAATCGTCAGGCGTAATATTGTACGACAGCCCCTCAAATTCGAGACAATACGTGGTGCCCCACACAACAGTCGCACTACCGGATTCAGCCCAGTCAGCGTCAGCAAGCACCACACCTGCCAGAAGCAGAACCACCAGCAATGCGACCACCCCAGCTACTCGCACGGAGCAACCTCCGGAGGTTCCACGTCAAAATATGCTGTGAGCGGCGGCGTATGGCTCATGCTGCGCTCCCTGATCATCGGCGCATACTCCGGATTCAGCTCCAAGCCAATCGCGTTCCGGTTCAGGAGCCGGCACACCTCAAGCACCGTCCCAGAGCCACAGAACGGATCAAGCACCGTGCCCGCAACCCAGCCGCCGCCACAAGAGCACGATGTCCAGCCAGTTGTCTCAACCGACGTTGTGCCGCGTGGAAACCCCTGCCACTGGTTCGACTCATCCATCGGCTTCTGATCCAACGCCCCACGCACCCCCTTCTCAGCAGACACGTCTTGCTGCCGCACAAACTCATGATCAACGATCCGCGTCCGGATGTGCCCGCACACCGGACATATCTCCGCAGGACACGCCGCACGGACCATTGGTTCGATTAAGGTTGTTGGGAATGTGGCAAAGTGACTCTCTGGATATGGTTGTGTGGGGATTGTCCATACGTCGCCAGGGTTTTTCGTCCCGGATGAATGAACCGGTTTTGTATGTAATGGATCGGAATAAGAACCAGATGTCCGTTTGATCGCCATTTCGTGCTTTGTTACCCCCCACCGACTACGCGGGTTGTTCTGGGAGTAGGGCGTGTTCTTCCCTGCGCCCTTCCGACTCCACACTTCGGCGTATTTCGCAGGGACCCGGACCGCATCGAGATCGAACCAGTACTTTTTGCTTTTTGTGAGCATGTAAACCGGCTCATACTTGTTTGCGAACCTGTCCTGCACGCTTGACGGCATCCCGTTGGTCTTATGCCAGATAATTCTATTCCGTAATATAAATCCCTGCTCATCGATCATCCGCAGGATCAGCCGCTCGTTCTGCATGGTAAGGCATTTTGCAGTGGTGTTAATAGATTTTCCGACTTTTGGCTGCCCTTCACGCAGCCCGCCCTTGTTATAGTCTCCGCCAGCACCGCCAGAACCACCGTAGCTATCGCCATGATTCCAGAATAAGACCGCCGTAGGCTTCATAACACGTTTTAGCTCTGCTGTGACCTCCAGCAGCCGATCATGATACTCTTCGAGCGTTGGTTCCATCCCTATCTGCCCATCAACCTGATAATCACGTAAGCCATGATAGGGAGGCGATGTGATCACCGTATCAACACTCTCCGGCAGCGTTTCACGCAGTAACTTGACAGCATCCCCGATCCGGCATTCCTGCGTTGTATGAATCATAATAATCCCACCTGCCCAAGCGCAATATTGTACGCTTTGAACAGTTCCATGCCCCGCTTACCGTTTTTCTCCGCGGTTCGAGCTTTGTCAATCCATTCCTGCACCACGTCCACGAGTTTTTTGTCGTTGTGGGCGGCGTCCCTGATCTTTGAGTTGTTGATCGTGAGATTGTACAGGTTTTTGAAGGCGGCGTAGAACTCCAGGAACGCCATCTGCTTGCTGCCCACGCCGCTGATCAGGGTCTTCGCGAGCTGTGCGTCGAGTTCTGCCGCCTCCTTGAACGCGTTATTGATCGCTTCTGTCGTTGGCAAGAGAGTCCCCCCATTCACAGAGCACTGAGTCCCCGGTGTCGTTCCCAACAACCTCGACATGATAGTTGTCAGTCTCAATTGTGACGTCGTGCTCTGCCTCGGTTGCGGCTAATGTCATATCATACACGTCAGACCACTCCACCTCAAACGCCTCGGCGTTCTCAGGCTCATCCAGCAACAGCATACCGGCGAGAAGAGCGCCCGCAGTCTTCTCGCTGATCCCGAACTTGTGGCAGGTCTCCGCGAAGCGGGATGCCATCGTCTGCATGAACTGTGCTGCGACAGCCCGGAGCGCAGCGTTTGGCGAGACCATTTTGCCGGCGTCAGCAATATGGTTGCTGCTATCGATTATCGTTTTGTTGCCGTCAGCATGACGTTTGCCGCTATCGTTTTCTGCCATTCTTGCCCCGCAGTTCGTCCAGCATCTGCGCCGCAGACGCACGCGTCCGGGCGGCGTTAAACATGGTTGCAGTCGCCACGAACAGGATAAGCATCGCACACACGACTATAACCGCCTGATAATCGGAGAATGCGTCATCAAGGGCAGTATCCAGTTTGCGGAGAATTGTCCAGGATACAACCACCACCAGCGCACCAAGTCCAACCTCAAGATCATAGCGATAGAGCCAGAAGCGAAAACGCCTGAACCGCCCTGATTCGTTGTCCGCCACCTCAGATCACATCCGCCATCCGCAGAAACACCCCGGCACCCACAAACACAAACATGGCAGCCAGCCCGTACTTAACAATGTCGTTCATGGTGTTCGTGTGTTCGGCTGCGACCTGCGCCCGGATGCTTGCGATGATCACCCGCACATCCTGCGAGAGAAAGACAGATGGGTTGAGCTGCACGCCCTCCGCAAACGAGAAGAACCCGGTTTTGGGTGGCAGCACCGCTGCCTCGTCCTGCACGGTCTCAATGGTGCCGACAAGCGTGCCCACATCCATCTGCGGGTCCTGCTCATCAATGTAGTTCTTGCAGTCATGCTCAAGGTCGGTGCGGGGCGTGCCGAGCAGCGCGATTATGTCGATGTCAATCAGGAAATCAAGCTCCGGATGGTTCTTTCGCACCATGTCAATGATCGCGATGAGTGACCGGGTGCTCTTCTCGGTGACGGCAAACGGGAACTTGGTGCTGTAATGCGTCCACTGCAACCCGCCCTTCGCCATGAGCGGCGTGTCACGCCCAAGAATGCGCTGATCAATCGCTATACCGTATGTGGTGTCCTTGAATGAGAGGTCGCCCCGGTTCTTTTTCTCGCCTGCAATGAGCGAGATCCTGCCGCCACCCATCACCTCAATGACGGGGAGCTGTTTCTTCCTGCATTTCGCGAGGATCGGGGCTTCGGGTGCGAACTTCCGGATCTTCATCCAGTAATCGATAAGAATGATCCACCCGATGAACCCCCCCAGGGCAAGCCCGATGAGGTATAAGATGTCAATGAATATTTCCATGGTTTATATGTCCAGTATCCCTTTTGGTTGTTCTTTCTGCGGCGGACGAGCCACAATATGCTCCACCTGCTGCGTAACATGCTGCCCATGCTGCAGGATACGCTCCCGGATAACTGCACCACCCACGGTTCGAGAGATCAGAATACTGAAATGCTCCTCAAGCATCGCGTTAATCTCCCCATAAGCCGGCGTGCGGACATCCCGCGGCGTGAGCGTGGGCTTCAGTGCGATGAGCGCAAGCCGGAAATGCTCCATCACATTCGTGATAGACGGCGTATGCGAGAGCAGAACCGTCCGCGTAAAGAACGTCGCAATAAAGTCGATGTACGCCCACTTTGTACGCCTGCACCATGGAGCCGTGTCGATCCGGCGCCCCACATACTTCCTGAACTCTGGCTGGCTGTACAGGTCATCCCGCCGATATTGCTCATCATTAAACGCAAGATCCGGGGGGGCGACATCAAGCATATCACCACCACCATACGCATCCAGCTCCTCCTCATCATACTCAGGTTCCGGCATCAGCTCCACTCCCGCAAGTCTCCCGCTCAATCTTCTCGGTGATCGCGACCTTTATGAGCCGGTTCCGGCGCTCCATTGATTCCTCAACGCTGGAGATCGGAAAGTCCCGGTTCGCATGTGTATGCGCCGCGATACTCAATGAGTCTGGTATATATATTACTGCCACACTTCCACCACATTGTTATTAATGGCAATGGTATATAAGCGTTGTGCCAACCGAAAGCTATATATAGTTAATGTGATAAAATCATCAGCAGGTGGTGAGTGGAAATTCATGAAAAACATAACACAATATCTGGCAGCGATGTATACCGGCATAGCTACCCAGATGGGAATGCTCAAAGATGAGAAAGCACAGATGGGCACGATGGAGCTTGTGATCGCCGTAGCGATCGGGCTTATCGTTCTTGCAGCCGTGTTCTCACTTGCACCGGTCATCGGTGACAAGATCGACAGCTCAGTGGATGTACCAGCCGGCAGCGAATGGAACACCTCAGAGAACCCAGGCATCCCAACCGGTGTTGACATCTGGTCTGACAACGCATCCCTGATCTCACTCGTCGTACTTGTGATGATCATATCGCTCGCAATCTTCTACATCAGGAGAATGGGCGGCGGCAGTGGCGGCGCAGGCGGAATGTAGACACACGAACAGCGGCGGGGGGCAACCCCGCCAACACTCTTCTTTTCCAGACGGAAAGTTCTTATAATACAAGAGCAAAAGAGATAAGCATAGAAACAAGTTGTTACTTTTTTACCGACAGATGCACCTTGTCTCTTGTTGTGTGGCGGGCGACCAACTCGTACTAACCCCCAAGGAATGTACCACTCCTCGCCCGCCGTCAGACACCAAGCGCACGCTTTCTCCGGGTTACAGTCTCTTCACGGCTGAACGCACTCTTATAGGGGGTTGCAGAACTATCTTGGCTGCGTTCGCATATCTATTTTGGGTTGCAGAGGTTTTGTGGCTGCCGAAACGCAGTGATGTATGGGGATGCACATGCTATGTGGCTGCCGTTCGCACTTATCGGTTGGGTTGCAGCATTATGTTGGCTGCCGGGTTCGCAATATCGTTGTGGGTTGCTAATGCGATTTGGCTGGCAGTGCGCACGCTTTCTTTGGGTTGCAGTCTCTACAGGGCTGTTCGCAGTTCTGTTATGGGGTGCAATTGGATTATGGCTGCCGGGAACGCATTGGGTGACTTCCTCCCCGCTACAAGTAACGGGGTTTGCGCTGCCCCCTGCGCCCCGGTTCCGATCAAACCACCTTCCGAATACGATCGTGGGATGGTGCATACAGTTCGCCGTCCGAGAGGAGTTTCGCGATTGTTGTTTCGGTGTACTCCCGGTCAAGGTCTTGTTCGACCGCCATGTTTAAGACGTCTTCCCTCAATGCGCTGTCGTCCGGGGAGTCCTTTGACAGCGACGCCACAATATCGCGGATCTGCCGGATTTTGTCTCGCTGGGTCTTGCTGCGACCGGACGAAAGCATGTCCGCATCAAACAGCCCGGTTTCCTTGTCGAACGCAACCTGCTCAAGACACGCTATAACGACCGACACCACCCGTTCAGCGTCATCAAATGTGATGTGCTCATCGAGCCTGAGCTTTGCGCTTGCCTCGCAGAGCCGGACCAGTGCCTCAAGCTGCCTGGCAGTCACTGCCACCGGCGTATCGCGTTTATCGCCCTGGTCCCGGAGCTTGATGTAGAACTGTATGAGGTGTTCGCGTGCCGCCTTATCCATTATGGGGTGGATGTTGCGGCGGGCATACGCAACATATTTCCGGAGTAGTTCGGGCTGTATTTCGGGTGTGATCACACCCATCGCATCCTCCACCTCCGCGGCGGAATGTATCGGCTGAACGCTGTCGTTGCGCTGCGCCAGCATCTCGCCTGCATGATGGGCTTTTATGATGTGCTCGGAGATGGCGGCGTCATTCACCATGTTCGGCACGTCCCGGAGGATGAAGATCAGGTCAAACCGTGAGAGGAGCGCTGCGCTTATGTTGATCTGCTGGGCGACACCTTCATACGGGTCGAATCGCCCGGATTTAGGGTTTGCCGCACCGAGAACTGCACAACGAGATTTTAATGATGCCATGATCCCTGCCTTGGCTATGCTTACGGTTTGTTGTTCTAATGCTTCATGTATGGCGCTTCTGTCAGACGGTTGCATCTTATCCATCTCGTCGATGCACGCAATACCCTGATCCGCAAGAACCAGTGCTCCAGCTTCCAGTGTCCAGCGACCATCACCAAAAATATCGCTTTTTATCGCAGCCGCCGTTAAACCCGCTGCGCTTGAGCTTCTGCCACTCGTGTAAAGCCCTCTCGGTGAAAGCTTCACCATATAACGCAATAGCTGGGATTTCGCAATACCGGGGTCGCCCACCATGAGGATGTGCATGTCGCCACGAACCCGGGTGCCATCCGGCAGGTGTTTTGGAACCCCGCTCATGAGCTGCATAGCCAGACCCTCTTTAACATCCACATACCCGAAGATGGATGGGGCGATGGAACGCGTGATTTTGTTCACGATATCCGGATCGCGTGATAGTTCAAGGATCTCCTGCTCTTCCTCCGGGGTGATCTCAACCTCGCTGAACTCCTTGTCCCGGACCTCAACATGGTTCGCGGCAAGCACAATGTCAAATATCGGGGTCTTCCCCTCGCGTGTCACGCGCTGGAACGATTTCAGGATGCCGACAACATACACATGAGCACCAGGAGACACCATACCCACAATATCATCCTCAACAGTGATGTCAAGCGTCTGGGGCTGTTCACCACCCCGCAGGTTATCAGGAGACTCCTGCACCCGCAGCTTCTGGAAATCCACGAACGTAGACTGCTCCAACACCAGTTTGAAGCGTTTACCGACACAATCAGCGTTCCGGCAGCTATATGGCTCAATGAACATCGCACCGCTCTGCTCGATGAATATGATCTCCCCACAACTGGTGCACTCAAACGCCGCGGTCAAAAGCAGGGGGCGGATCTCGGTCGCCATCCGCACAAGCCCATCAATCATGATCAGCTTTCCAATGTGCTCGCTGCGAAGATCACGAATAGGGATATGACTATGGCTCGGGAGGTTCTGAATCCGGATATGCGCCCCATCCAGAGACTTGACAATTGGCAGTGCAAAATTAGATAATGCAGCACTCGCGATGCCGAGAGCATCAACCGGGTGCTCAAGCAGATGGTCAGCAACCTCAGAATTAAACCGGTCCAGATACCCAAAATCAAGATTAAGACTGTGCGTGTCCGGGAACTCAAACGCAAACGCGTGAATCTCCTTCTTATAATAACGGTTCAGAAAAACATCCCACCCCTGCTGAGGGGAGCTGATGAGGGGCGAACCGGAGCCGGTAGGCTCCGGAGACATAGGGGGGGTGAGGG
>LGVE01090286.1_pt1 | contig 18958 bp, 41 predicted proteins | sample 469871 | NCBI WGS metagenome assembly LGVE01 (sample SAMN03893561, study PRJNA290197) | marine sediment metagenome | material: sediment; isolation source: combined push core samples #3730, #5133, and #5579 collected at Hydrate Ridge | place: Pacific Ocean: Hydrate Ridge | reverse complement strand
AAATGGTAGGGGATATCACACCATGTGCGCACAGTATATAAGGGTTGCCAATAACAATAGCCGCCGCTAACCCGCATAGCAAAATAGTAGCAGAAGCGACGGCGGTCTGATGTCTATCAGATTGGAGGTCTGAGATTGGTCGTGTGGTTAGTACGGAACCAGTGGTACTCTTGCCGCCGCTCAACTACTCTCTGTTCTTATCGCACAAAAGCGTTGCGGCACCCCCAGCACGCTATTAGCAGAACAAGGATGCGTGGCGGGTGGACGCGATCATGATTCCATAATTGAGGGGATGGATCTGTGTGTTGGCAAACCAGCGTCCCCCGCCCCGGTATCCTCTCTGTTCGCATCGCACAAAAGCTTTATGGCTCGCCCGCCGCCTCTCGCTGCCGTGCCCGCTCCACGTCCTCACGGAGCAATGCGAGTTCGGCGGGGTCGATTGGTTCGGGGTGGGCGGCACGCATCTTATGCTCGTAGCACGCTATTGCAGCCTCAAGCGACGGGCGCATGCGCTCCAGAAACACCCGTTCCGCCCGCAACCGCCGATTCAGGACTCGCCGCAACCGGAAATAGTGGATGCCGAGCGAGATCCAGAGCACGCCGGACGCGAGCATCCAGCACCCGGTCTTACCGAGGACGGCGCAGGCACCCGCCACAAACCCAAGCGTAATATTGAAAATTAGCACCTCAAAAGAGTATTTTGGATCAGTGGTGCGCAGGAACCGTATGAACTCAAGCATCGTCCTCGTGCGGCGTCCCATCAGCGAGCCTCCCGGTCCCTGATAGCGGAGTTCCAGCAGTCCAATGCCCACATAATAGTAGTGTGGTTCAGTGCGCCCCACACATCCTCATACCGATCACCAGAATCGTCGCTGGTAGGATCGTAGCCGCACACACACACAACCCACACGTTACAGCAGTCCTCTGTGACCTGCGCCGAGTGCGCCTCAAACGATGTGTTGTTCCCGCATCGGGGGCATGGGTCGATGCTGTTGTTTGGCGCCAGCCGTATTTGAGTCATGCATCCTCCACTGCCTTGAGCTGCACCCACTCCGGAAGAGCGATATCATATAGAAGGAGTTGTGTGCGTCCGGTTCGCTGCATACGCTTATGTAACGTCATGAAAAACAAGTTGGTGTGGTGTTCAGCGCTCGCTTGCTCTTTTCCATGGATCACCGCGGTCTCACCATAGTGTAGCTGTTGCCGCACACTATTATGCCAGCCGCAGTTCGCCTCGATCTGCGTGCCATTAGCCGAGAACGGGTAGGCTCGGCAGACCCCCGGGCGCTCGTCGTACCGGGTGCATGTGCGGGCATCCGGATCATGCAGCGGGCACGGCTCCTGCACCATCTGGTAGCTAACAACCTTCAGACGCAGTTTCCGGTGGCGGGGATCACGTATTGCGGCGTATGGCTGGATCGCGTCTGGAAACTCTGCGAACAGCTTCTCCTCACCCGGCAACAGCGAAAGCCCCTGTGTTATCCCGCATGATTCGACCCGGATGCGGTTGCAGCATCGCCCGCAGCGCAGGCACTCGAAACGCAGCGGGGTCAGAGCACCACCGCACCCGGCTGGAAGTACTGTTCCTGCCATCCCTGCCACCGCACCACGGTCCACCATTGCTCCTGCCAGCCCCCGTCGTATTGTGCCATGAACCAGTCTCCGGCAGCCAGCGTGTCCGGAAACCCGTCTGCCAGCGCCCACGCCTTAAACTCGGGGAGGCTCATCTCACAGGGATGGACGTCGTAGACCTCGGTTAGAACAACCGTCCCGAGAAAATGAGCGTGATAAACTGCTCTGTGAAAATCCGGGATGAACGGGTACTTCCGAGCGTGTACCATGTCGATCCCGGCGTATGTCATGCGCCGGAGCGGCTTATCGATTATGCGGCGGCGCTGCTCGATGTAGATGTGGGCGGTGTCGCCAACGCGGAACCGGTCGGTCTGCGGGCGAGTGGTCTGCATTTTGTCACCCAGCAAGAGCGGATCAAGCCAATCATGATGAAACGAGAGGGCGGGCATCAGCCATCTCCCCGGACGTACCGCCATTCCTGCTCAAACAACTCCAGCACTTTTTCTTTCGAGACTGTTTTTGGAGTCGCTATGATTATGACTTGCAGAGAATGCGCAAGTTCGGTGGGGTCCCGAATAGGCTCCAGCCCCCGTCCCGTGAACTCATCCACAGAGAGGGACAGGCTGTTTGCGTTTTTTAAGCCCCACTCAATGCATTCAAGTTCGCGGTCGCTCAAGTCCGCGGCATCGATCACAGAGAGATTAAGCAAGTCCATCCGGAGTTCCACGCCATGCAGCAGGTGTGCCCCGACAATCTCGTTATCTGCTGCGTCGTAGGCTGCCGCAACCTCTTCGCGGGTGAACGTCGTTTTCCCGGTCAATTGTCCTCCGCCTTCAGCATCTGCAGTATAAGCTCCCGCTGGTCACCCTTTGTCTTTAGCGTGGCAGCGCCGTCGTCCCTACCCAGGCAGCTTGCGAAAGCGCCCAGCGCAGCCGCGAACCCGACAGCCACGCTGTAGGCGTCCAGTTCGTCGCCAAGGGCGACAGCAGCGTTCGTGGTCATGGTGGCATCTAACAGCTCTTTGCCACGATCTAAGATGGCAATTTGCTTGTCGCTAAAACCGAGTTCGGAGAGCACAACCGCGAGCACCATCGCGGAGTCCTGAATGACTTGGGGGACGTCAGGGTGCCTGTTAGGCATTATGGCGCCTCCTTCTGTTCTTCCCGGCTACGTCGTTGATTGGATAGTGCGATCTGCGTCCGGTTGTATGCCCGCCATTTCCGCAGCCAATCCGGCTTTGTGGTCGTGTAGGACACCGAATACTCGATCTCAAGGTCACATACCCGCCCGCATTCCGGGCATTCCGCAGTGTCGTCCTCCTGATCATAGTCGGCGTCACCGATGATCTCGCCGCAAAACGGGCATTTGATAACGTCCAGACAGAACGTGTCGATTTCGTTACCGGGTTCCTCTGCACTCATAGTTTCCTCCGTCGTCCCATCGCTTTTTTGTGCGCTGCAAGCGCTGCGTCCACGTCCGCAGCAAGCCGGTCGCCATGACGCCAGCACGCTACGAACCGCCGGTGGAATGGCTTGTGGATGCTCGCCCAGCTCCAGCCAAGACCCATTAGCTCATCGCGAGTGCCCTGTGCGGTTCGATCACAGTAGTCGCAAACCGCCTTCACGCGACCACCGCCTTCCGCCGCCGCACCCGCTCCCGCACCCCGGCAAACGCCGTGAGCATGTCCACTACCAGATCGCCCTGATGATGGCTGCAAGCCGTGAACGTCCGCCGAAACGGTGCAGAGAAGATCGCACGGCTCCAGCCAAACTCGATCAGCTCGTCCAGGGTGCCGCGGGCGGTTCGGTCGCAATAATCGCAGGTCACATTCACGCGACCACCTCCGCTTCCACGCGATCCAGCCGGTAACACCCGGCAATCCCGTCCAGCCAGATAACCGGGGTTCCAGAGGGAAGCTGCTGCGCCGCAGAGCGTGTTTTTGTGCGTACCTGTTCGCCGAGGTCTTTCGTGACTATAACCGCCGTGCCCACGGGATACTGAAAGTTCCATGCCTCCACCAGGTCAGTCATGCGATGTCCTCCGTTCCGGTGACTTCCACCACCGTCCACGCTACGCCAATGGTCTGCTGCCCGCAGATTGGGCATTCGATCTGCGTGTATTTGCCGTCCGGTCCACGAACCAGCTTCCGCGGCAAGTCGAAGTACGTTGTTTCCTCGATGATCCCGCGGCACCGCGGGCACATCCACCGACCGGGGGGGTCGCCGGGAGCTGGCATTAGTCCGCCGCCTCCGGTTCCAGTATCACAGATGCACGCACGTCCACGCGATAACCCACAGGAACCACCCGACTATCGTTCTCCAGTATCGCAAGCCCGAGGTAGACCCCCAGCAGGAGTACTTCGGGATCGTGGTCTTCGGCAAGTTTCTCGCAGATCTCCTCCATGTTCTGCTCGGGATCATGCGTCAAGCCAGCCAGCAACGCACTCAGTTCGTTGCCGCGTTCACTGCTAACACCCAGTGCTTCATGCAATGCGAATGACATGCTATCTCACCGATGGTCGCGGTATTATGAAGATGATCTGTTCTTTCGGCTCCTCTGGTTTCTCGACCATGTTCGGGAAGTAGTGCGCCCGAAACTCTGCCATCGACCGGAATGTTTTTTCTGCCATGCTATTCAGTCCTTCTCGATCCGGGGTGCCTGAACATAGCAAACAATAGCATCATGCAGCATGAATGATATCAGCATCGGCAGGTCGGTTCCGAGTTCGATCACCACGTCGCCGGACAGGCTCTTTGCTGTCTCGGTGGTGTAGTCGAGTGAGTACAGGGAACTCACGTTCACCCGGTGCTTATCAAGTACTATGACCCCGCCATCAAATGATAGCGGTTCCTCGTAGTCCCCGGTGTCGCCCGCCGCCCGCACGAACATGCACTGGTTATCAGTGTCCAGCCCGATCCGCAGGTGGTCGCTCACCGATGCAGCGTTCTTAACAAGCCGCTGCAGGCGCTTGGCATCAACCGTGATCTTTGCGGGCAGGTCAAGCTCAGGGATGCCGGGCGCCTTCCGCAGCGTCTCCGGATCAAGCATCTTGACCGTGTACCTGGCAGAGCCATCAGTTAGCACCATCAGGTTCTCTTTTGTGGTGAGCGTGATATCCGCATCCAGCTCGAAACGCTTTACACGCTCAATCAGCACCATCATATCAATGCCAAGCCGCCCGGGTTCAGTTTCCAGCATGTCCCACGCATGATCCGGCATCCGGAGGTCCAGCAACAGTGCATTCGCAGGATCAACCACGCGAACCACCACAGCATCAGTCTCCGACATGTCAATGATGCATTCGTCCGCGACCGCGTTGATCGCCTGCAACCAGTCAAGCAATGTTTTAGCTTTTGTTTGTGCTTTAAAATTCATTTAACAGCCTCTTTTTACTACAATGAACATAATACAGCCTCGTAATCTTCACATTTCGCCTCTGCGTCTGCGATATCGTCCTGCATCGAACCGATGTCCGCTTCAAGGAACGTTATGTCCTGCTCAAGACGCTCCCGTAACGCCGTCCGAAACCCCCTGGGAAAATCGTCGCCAGAAAACTCGCCCCCCAGCACCTTTCCCCGGATCATCTTCCACTTGTCATGGATGTATCGCTCCAGCACCCGCTTTTCGTTCTCTTTCAGGTAGTAGATGGTGTCCAGCTTAACACGCGTCGGAAACCGGATTCGGCAGCACATATCCCGGTCGCAGAACCCGATGTCGCGAAGAGCGAAGATCGAGAGCAGTTCTTTGCCTGTGAGATACTTGTGCGTCCGCAGCGCCTCCGCGATCTTGTCAGTGGCAGGGTTCATGATTCCACCGCCCACTCATGCTTCTTCATCAGAGACCACAGCGTGCTCAGCACCTCCACTTTCCGCAGCAGGTGGAATGCCGCCACATGCGTGATCGGCTCCAGGACCCTGCCGCCAGTAACGCAGGGCATGTGCGTGGTGACGGTGCCGAAAAGACGGCAGACAGTCGGGCGAACCGAATACACCATGCACGCCTGATCCTTGAGATAGGGGCACCGAACACTGATAGTGGTGCGAGCTATGAAGGAGGTGGAGAGCACGGTCTGAATGTACTCAGGCACCTCGATGTGGTTCCGGCGGACATGCTCATCAATTAGGTCCAGCTCCATCGCGGTCGCCCCAATCGGTCCGCAGCACCTGCCACACCGCTCACAGTCAAACGCCGGTATCTCATTATAGATCTCGGCAAGCACCCGCCCAATCTCCTCAGTCAGCCGGGCTTCCCGCTCCCGGGACGACGACACGTTCAGAACCTCGCCACTCCCGTCATCTATCAGTATCTCAGCAAGATTCCGGAACGGCAGAATATCCGTGCTCTCAGGCACCGGGAAATCAGTGTGGACCGGCACCCGCCAGATCATGCCAACCAGCTCCGGCTCGCCCACATGCGGCATGTTACCAAGGCGGGTGCAGAGATGATGGGCTGCTATTGCTTTTGCGGCGGCAGCGTTCAATCGACCGCCTCCTGTTGCGGTTCTGCGTCGCCGGTGTCGGCAGCCTCTGGCTCGATCTCCTCCGTAAGCTCAGCCATGTAGTTCTCCAGCTTGAAGATCGCAGCAGAGTAACCCATCCTACCCGCAGCGAACGCCTCGCGATCGATCTTCATGTTCGGAGGGTACGGGTTGTTCTTCTGAAGGCAATCGATGCAGGACTCCACAACCGCCACGGTCTGCGCATTCGCAGGCAGCTCCTCCCAACTCCGCATCAGTCCAGCCCCTGTTGCATCTTATGCAGGTACAGTTCCACCCACTGGAGTTCCTGCGTGATAACCTCCAGATCAGCCAGTGAGAGGGTTGCCTGTTGAGATGTTGTTCTTATGTAGCCCCCAATCTCATATTGCCTGTTGATATGCCGCTCCAGAGCGACAGCCAACACCCCCAGCAAGTGCTCAGCCTCCTGGACGTGCGCACGAGCAACCTGCGGGACATCATCCCGAGTAACATGATCAGGCATATCGGTATCCATTATTTACGCTCCTGTTGCGGTTCTGCGTCGCCGGTGTCGTCCACCACCGTTACCCGCGGCGTTTTGGAAGGGGTAACGCGGTCATGAGCGTACACATTGACCGTCTGCGTGTTGGATGTGTTGCGGTGTATGCTGACGAGCGTTGAGTGTATGACGTTCGCATGTTTGTCCAGCGATATTTTGATCCAACAAACCACAATAGCGATTATGCCTGCAATTATGCTTTGCGTAGTCTCTGGATCTAAAGTATAAGCCGTTCTCTCACCCCACCTTCTCTTTCGAGGATTATCTGCTTGTGGTTCCGCTTCGCATCCAGCTTGACCTCATAGAAATTGACCGCACGCCGGAGCAACTCGGCAACGCTCACACATTCTTCTTTTGCCATATCATCAAGAACCTCAGCCGCCTGAGCGGGAAACTTTACGCTGTACTGCTTTTTTGTTTCGGACATTCATTTTACCTCTGTATGGCATTCCCCAGAAGTTACTTAAACCTTTTTGCTGGACCCGTCCACCTCCTGCTGCTTTTCGGTGTCGCTGCGCCCAAGCACACCGAGCAACTTCTCCCGTGCTATTAAGAGTTCTCCGAGTAGCCCCTCCAGATCAGACAACGCGAGTTCCGCCTGCCCCTCCGCAGTCCGAATCCGGATGTTCTGCCGCAACGACAACAGATGCCGATGAATGTCCGCGGAGAGTATGCCGAGCCGGTACTCCGCCACGTCAACCGGCGCCCGAACCGCCTCGAACACCTCGATCTCGGCGTCACGAGCCTGATCCTGCGCAAGAGCAATGACACTGAGCTTCGCAACCCGCAGCAACTCAGCAATGTCAGCATCATCCAGCACATCAGCGATGTTAGCGAGGTTCTTGCCGCTCACGCCAGCAGCATCGAGATAGGGGGTGTAATCCGGGGGTGCATCCTGCGTCTCAAGCGGCGGCGTCCGCGGTTCGGGCATCGTTATTCCTCCTCTTGCAATTCCGGGGCGTCGCTGATTAATATGCTTTTTAACATTGTTGTCTCCTTATTCCTTCTGTACCTGGTTCCTGCAATCGAGCAAGCTTGTCTGGAGGGTTATCGGCGCGAACCTGCCGTGTGAGTGTTTGGATGAGCGTGCCTTGCTGTGCTGCCTCGACTGCATCCCGCAGATCCGAAAAAGGCTCATACTCAACATGGTAATCCATGTTATCCGGATACCACGCCGCATCACATTCGCTGACGAATGGATATTTGCGGTCACCGTGTTGCCCTCGCCCGCGAGACACAGATAATAAGTGAGGTATATAATGAAAGTAGGTTTGATCCAATGGCAACTTAAGGGTTTTTAAGATGGTAAATCCGTCGTTTGCCACAATGTTCATCGTGTCTGCATAGATTATGGAGTATGGCTTATACTCAGGTGGTCCGAGCAGTAAGAGGTATCCGTGTCCAGTTGTGTGTACCACGGCTTCGCAATCTGCACGTTCGTGGGTGGTTAGTTGCCGCGGACTACATGTTACTGTAGCCCATAATTCTGCTTGTGGTAACCAGAAATCGGGCAACTCCACACTACCGAAACCTTGCGGAACATGCGCAAACGTTACGCCAAGGGCGTTAAAGAAGACAGCCCATTGCGCAGTTACTCGGTCCCTGAACCACAGTTCATGATCATCTACAAGGACGCTGTAGCCCCATAATTCATCCATATCAGTCCGCCTCCGGTTCATTGCGCCTCGCAAAACCGGCATCTTGCATTAGCCCCCGCATCCGCTCGATCATCCGTTTCTGGTTCGTGGTGAACCCGTTTCGCAGGATATCGACTGTGCCGGTTGTCTCCTGCTCGCCGCTGTGGTTCAGCACGTATTCCTCGTTTCCCGTGACTTCCTCCCCGCTACAAGTAACGGGGCTTCCTGCTTCATTGTGGTTGCTCATGCCATCTCCACAGGCATCAGCTACCATGGTAGTCCTCTCCGTCATCCCAACCCACCCACGTCGCGCCTTTGTGTTGGAGTACCAGTAGTGTTAGTGGATTGTTGCACTGTTCGCAGCGGAACGTTACTTGGAACCCATGTCTCCTTGCGCTTGGGTTGCCAACCAACGAGTCGTATTTTACGTCTACGTGGTCACGCGTTATCGTTGTGTGCATCCCTTTTTTAGCGTCTTCGTCTCGTTCAAACGTCTCGATTGCTGTATGATGCAGATATTCGCAACCACATCGCGGGCAAAGCAATGTGGGTTTATCTGGAACCCATGGATGTGCAAATTTTATTTCATTCATTAGTATTCTCCTGTTGCTGCAATCGGGCATCACCGAGATGCAATTTCAAAGATAGTGTTGCAGAAATAGTACGCAACCATATTGGGGGCAGAGTTCCGAATATGTTTCTGAAAGGTTCTTTAGCCAACATCAAACCAGGGGCAAAGTCGATGTATAGCCCGCCGTTAGGTGGGTGGACTGAACCATGTGAGTGGACTGAACCAACTTCCATTGCGGTCGGAAAATCGTGGGACAAACGGAGATAATCAGTATAGAATAATACCGTGAAATCGCCAAACCGCTTTTCAAAAAAACCACAATTGCCTTTATCACATGCGTCATGAACATCAAAAAAATCTATTATGTGTCGATAATCTTGGATATATAATATAAATGTTGGTGTACCATCAGAATCCCGCATATAATATGCGTTCCCAATCCAGCAATACACGCCCCACCCATCAACCGAACCACCATGGGCCGCCATGTTGAGCGCCGTCCGTGCCTCTGCAAGTCTTGCTATGATCTCTTCCAGAAATTCCCGGTCAATTCGCGCCTCTGCCACCATGCCCCGTAGCCGGATGTCGTCCGGGAAACATCGTGACCCCCCCAGCCCCCCGGTAGCCTCTACCGCTAAATGGTGTGCCAGATCGTGAGTGGCTGCAGCAAGCATACTGCTCGCACCAGAGAGATGTTCCTGCGCTTCGGTGAATGCAGCGATAGCAGATGCGAGGGCGTCGGCATCCCGCTTGCTGGCGATGTTCTTGCCACTTACGCCGGTCGATTCGATGTCCGGGGCGTAATCCGGGGGTGCATCATGTGTTTCAAGTTTATCAGACATTGTTATCTCCTTGATCTTCGGTTTTATCGCCTGTGTTTTTGCTTTCGATTACGAGCGTGCCAGTCGGGTATCTGACAAACCCATTTGCCTCCCGGAGTTCGTGCAGTGCCTCATCGGGGGTGTCAGCGATTCTTGTGCTCTGGATCATCGTTCGCACCTCGTTTGATAGTATACACCCCTTCTCGTGGAGATTCTATGATCCGTGTTATCACCATGCCCACCAGTAAATCATGCACACGCTCCGCAGCATCCAGCACATCATACTCACGCCACTCCTTGAACAGAGACACCTCCATTGCTGCTGCCAGAATCAGCTCTTCGGATGCTTCGCCACGATGGTCGTCTGCGATCTCTGGGATGATTCCCTCAAGTTGAAAGCACATCGCTTGATAAGTGACTGTGCCCACATAGTCGTTTTCCCAATCAGGGTTATCTGCGCCCGCGTATTCATAACCGAATTCAACATCTGAATCATCCCAACCCTCAAGATACCCCCCTACATGGAAGGTGTTTTGTGGTGCGGGTAGAACACCAATAACTTGACTGCCCTTGGCAATGATTTCATCGCGGAGACCGCCAAAATCACCATAATGATCCCCGACAACATGAGTTATACCGTAGCTGCGGGCTCCATGCGAACCTATTTCCTGGGTCACTATGTACCCAATCACCACATCTCGGTGTATTTTAATCTTCGGTTTCATGCAAATCACCTTGACCAGTTCCTTTCAATCTACTATTGACACCATCGATTATGTATTTGGGATTGCCCTGTCGCGACCTATTCTCGTCACGCCATCGAGAGCAATTTATAGCGATATTAAACCGTTCCAAATTAGTATCGTCTCGTTGGAATAATATTCGTAGACAATCCTGATACCATGTCGATCCTCCGACGATGAGCATGTCCAGCCCGACCACCTGGCAGTATTCGTTAATCTCGCGAATGGCATCTGCGCCCAGTGGATACGGCTGCCCGACCCCGATGTATTCCCCATCCGATCTTTTACCATACGCGATATGATCCCAAGCATGGTGAGGTGTGCATTCACATAACATCCGGAACCCTTGTGAAACGCTTATTTCAGAGACGTATGTTGCGTCCATGCCCTTCCATGATGCGAACTTTTTCCCGATTATGCCCATGTTGCTTTTATAGTATATTTGTTGACTCATGTTTTGCCTCCTGTTGCTGCAATCGCTCCCGCAGCCGCTCGATCATCCGTTTCTGGTTCGTGGTGAACCCGTTTCGCAGAATCTCGACTGTGCCGTTGGTCTCCCGCTCGCCGCTGTGATTCAGCACATAGTCCTCGTTTACCGCCATGAATGTGCCAGCGATGTCCTGTAGGGACGTGTCCACCTCGCCAAGACTCTCGAAGAACCCACCACCGGCTTCGCTGATCTGCCGCCGGATGTTCATCCGCCCCACATTGCCACCGGTCCGCACGCCAAGGAACTCTGCGAAGTCCTCAGAGAGCGACGGATCGTAGTCAGACTCATCGAAGTCCTTTGAGAACAGGCTGTTTTTCGCCACGATCTCCTGATTAACCAGATACACGAACGAGCAGCCGACAGAGATCACGTCATCAGTCTCGAACAGTTCTTTCAGGCGGTCTTTCTCCTGATCAACCATTGGCTGTAGTTCTTTCGTGAAATTGAATTCTTTTACCATGTTATTCCCTCCAGCATCTTCCGCTCGATTCCCACGTTCATCCGGGCGTACACGTTCTCTGTGACCTGTGTGCTGCTGTGTGCGAGCCGGAATGCGATCTCCACGGGTGGGACGCCCTGGTTCAGCATGTTCATGGCGCAGCCGTGCCTGAACTTGTGCGCTGACGTCGGCGGCAGCCCGCCGGTACGGCAGTATGTCTTGAGGCGCTGGTTCACGTTCTGCCGGGTGATGGGAAATAGCCTGCCGCCATGCTCATTAAGCACGAGCTGCCAGCGATCCCGGTATTTCATGACCTCGAACATCATGGCTTTAGAGAGCACGATCTCATGTATGAAAGGTGTTTTCCGGCTGCGTTTTGACACGATGAACCGCACGGTCTCGGTGTCGGTGTTGATGTCATCGAACCGGATGCGGATCGCGTCAGACACCCGCATCCCGGTGTGCCAGAGCCAGCGGATGAGCAGGATGTCGCGGGCTGCGATGTAGTCTGTGCGTTCGGTGCGAGGGGCGGATTCCCACCAGAACTTGACCGCACCGATCAGCTCCTCCTTCTCTTCAGGCGTGATGTGATCCACAGGAGCGAGCAGGGCGACGGATGACGTGGGGAAGAGAGTCATTGGTTTGCGATTGTTTGCTCCAGCGAATGTATGCGTGTGCCGTGGTTTTCAACGTCGGTGATAACGCGATCTAATTTTTGGATGGCTCTGCCAATTTGAAAACTGATGCCAGAGATGGTTCCAAGAATGCCGAAGATAGGGACCATGTTGACCCACTCAGGGGATGAGATTAAGCCAAGCGATTTACCAATCGCCCATAAGGTGGTCACAATAATACCACCCCAGATCAAAACGTCTGTGAAATCATAACGGTGTTTTTGTTCTGCCATAATTGCGTTTACATCGTTCTGGAAACTACATAAAGTGTACGGTAAACTCAAACCATACTATACCTCCAGAACACCAGCCCAAACAACCGCTCTGGTTTACATTTTAGTATAAACGGAAAGTGTGAACCGATGCAAAAAATGCAATGGCTGCCGCCCGCCCGAGACGTGGATTGTGGTGGGCAGGCGGGACGCATGTAGTGTGTGGGGTGCAACGGAACGTTGGCTGCCGGGTTCGCACCTTTTCATTGGGTTACACGAGAAAACTGGCTGCGTTCGCACTAATCTTATGGGTTCCTGCTCAATTATGGCTTTGCCGCAATTCCTCTTTGGGTTGCAGGGATCTGCTGGCTGCGTTCGCACTCTGTTTTTGGGTTGCACCCGACTGATGGCTGCCGTTCGCACTGCGTTTACGGGTTCCTGTGCTTCTATGGCTGGCGGTTCGCAGCATTTCTATGGGTTGCAGACAATTCTTGGCTGCCGTGTTCGCACTATTTTTTTGGGTTGCAGTTGATGGGTGGCTGTGTCGCAGTCTTTCCATGGGTTGCAAATCGTACAGGGCTGAGTTCGCATATCTATTTTGGGTTGCAAACGAATTTTGGCTGCCAGATCGCACAGCTTTTCTGGGGTCCAGACACTTATTGGCTGCGTTCGCACGAGCCTTGTGGGATGCAAGCGTGCTATGGCTGCCGTGTTCGCAAATCTTTCTTGGGATGCAAAGGAACTATGGCTTTGCCGCATTTGTTTGATGGGTTGCAATATGCTTATGGCTGCCGTTCGCACGTTTCTGATAGGTTACATGGGAGTGTTGGCTGATCGCACCCTATAGATGGGTTGCACTTGTCTTTTGGCTGCCGCCCGCCCAAGACGTGGATTGTGGTGGGCAGGCGGGAACGCACCGCTGCAATGGGTTGCAATATTCTGTTGGCTGCGTTCGCACGAGCCTTATGGGATACAAGCGTGCTATGGCTGCGGTCGCACTTTTTCTATGGGGTCCAAACGAGTCTTGGCTGCCAGGTTCGCAGTTGGACTTTGGAGTTCAGGCACTTATTGGCTGCGGTCGCACCTTGCTTTGGGGTTGCAGACTTATTTTGGCTGCCGTGTTCGCACCATTTGTGTGGGTTGCAGTTGAGGGGTGGCGGTGTCGCAGCGTTTCTATGGGTTGCAATTTTCTTTTGGCTGCCGTGTTCGCACATGTGAATTGGGCTGCAGTGCTTATGTGGCTGGCGGGTTCGCACAATTCCTGTGGGTTGCAGGGATTCTTTGGCTTGCGGTCGCACGCTTCGGATGGGTTGCAGCTGTTACGTGGCTGTTCGCATATCTATTTTGGGTTGCAAACGAACTTTGGCTGCGGTCGCAACGTATCTTCGGATTTCATTGTTCCAATGGCTTTCCCGCCTTTTCCCTCGCTTTTTCCGCCTTTTTCTCTGCCTGCAATGTCTCTTCCGCCACCAGAACCTCCGCGGGATGCACGATGGTATGTCCTGCCAGCCCGTGTTCGGCGATGTATGGCTCGGAGACCGATAATCCCTCAAGCTCCCGCCACTTCATCCAGGTTAGCCCGAGGAACAGCTTAATGTTCCGGCGGTTCGCCCGGTTGTCAACGTGCCCGTCTGTGCGGCATATTCTGATCGTGGTGTTTCCGGCTTTTTTGGCGGCTTTGATGATGCCGGGCACGACGTCTTTCGTGAGGATTGTGCCGTCGCCGGCGGGCAGCCACAACCGATATCCAGCGAGTTCAGCGGGGTCGAGCGGGGCAGCACATGGCGTGTTCTTGACGACCTCCTCCAGCTTAAACTGATCATACGCCAGCCGGAAGTATCCGCCAAGCTTGATGAATGACTTCCCGGTCTTCCACCCGATGTTTTTCATCACCGGGTTCCAGTGGCTCTTCTCACCTGCACGCCTGCGGTCCGCAACACCATTGTGGATGCCGAAGCCCGCCCAGCTCCACAGGTTGCTGATGTGCTCGAACCGCTCGATGGTGCTGATCTCGCCGATGATGGCGCCCGCCAGAAGCGGACCAACCCCCCGAATCTTGCTGAACCACTCCCGATAGATGGGGATCGGTTCGAGCACCCGGGTCATGTCACGCTTCACGTTCTTCTCAATAGCGTGCAAGCCCACCTTTAGATGAGCGTTCAGCAGAGCCGCCTCATCCTCAGTGAGCCGCTGATCCCGCACATTCATCGCGATCCGGTTCCCCGCCTCGATCCGCTGCTTCTGGATCGCGTAAAACGTGCGGGAGAGGATCGTCATGTACTCCGGAGAGGTCGGCGGAATGTCCTTCAGCTTCCCGGCGAGAACATCAGTATCCGGAATAACGGTGAGCCAGCCATCCGCATCCTCAAACAGGTGGATGGTGTTGCCTGCCGCAAGTTCGTTCCGCTTCAGCCAACGAGCCGGTATCGAGATCGTGACGGTGCCGCGGTCGCCATTGAGTAGTTCATGGGTTTTTAAGTCCAACATTTAGGATTCCCTCGTGTAGGGAAATGCTGTTATTATACAAAAATGTTTTTAATATAGTCTCCAAGGCAGAGGCGCACGGCGGCAGCCCCTCTTTGCGACAGTACTTCTCGCGAAGAGCGGGGAGCACGTCAAATGGCTGCCGGGTTCGCAACGATATTGGGGGTTGCATTCGGTTTTTGGCTGCGTTCGCACGCTCACAAGGGGGTGCAGGACTCTTATGGCTGTGTCGCATACTCGTATGGGGTTGCAATCTTGATATGGCTGCGTTCGCACACTTTCTGTGGGTTGCAGGAAACTTATGGCTGCCGGGTTCGCAAGTTTTTGGTGGGTTGCATTTGGGGAGTGGCTGCCGAGATCGCAACGTGTCTTGGGGTTGCAGGGTTGCCATGGCTGGCGGTTCGCACCATTCTCAGGGGTTGCAGCCTCTTTTTGGCTGTTCGCACGGTAAGCATGGGGTGCAGGTGAGTTGTGGCTGTTCGCACAGGTCTTTTGGGTCGCACTACCTATATGGCTGCCTGGAGCGCACTTTTGTGTGGGGTTGCAGGGGATGCTTGGCTGCCGCAAACCTTTTTTGGGCTGCATTTTGTACGTGGCTGCGGTTCGCACACTTTCTGTGGGGTGCAGAAGACTTATGGCTGCGGTTCGCACACTTTCATTGGGTTGCAGATATTTTGTGGCTGCCAAATCGCACGCTTTTTATGGTTTGCAGGTGAGTTTTGGCTTCGGTTCGCAGGTCATTCATGGGTTGCAGACGTTGGCTGGCTGCCAGATCGCACCATTTTCAGGGGTTGCAGATATTTTGTGGCTGCCAAATCGCACATTTTTATTGGGTTGCAGTGGTTTTCTGGCTGCCAGTTCGCACACGTTCAATGGTTTACAGCTTATTACGTGGCTGTCGCAGTCCTTTGATGGTTTGCAACGGGTTTGTGGCTTCTGCGCACTATTTCCGTGGGATGCAGTTTGTTTAGGGCTGGTCGCACCGTCTTGATGGGTTGCATGTATCTTGTGGCTGCCAGGTTCGCAATTGGACTTCGGGGTACACGCCTATACTGGCTGTGGTCGCACAGTTTCGCGGGGGTACAGATGGCTACTGGCTGCCAGTTCGCAACGATATTGGGGATTGCATTCGATTCTTGGCTGCCGGGGTCGCATCCGAACTTTGGGGTGCACGCCTGCACTGGCTGCCAGTCCCCACTCACCCGCCCCACACTTATACTTTCCGCCCACGAAACACCGCCAACAGAACCGCAATCATTAATAGGCTGTGTGATCATACCCATATATGGCTATGATCAAACTCACAACATTGAAGTGCAAACGATGCGGGCACACATGGATTCCAAGACAGCGGAAACTCCCGAAAACATGCCCAAAATGCCATAGCCCATATTGGGACACGGCACGGAAGAAGCCGAAAGGAAAAGCGAAGAAGAAATGAGGTGAAGCATGACACGAACGGTAACGGTAAAGAAGGTCACGGGCGGCTGGAGAGTCTACGTATACGGTGCTGGCGACCGTGATCGGAACCGGGGCGCAGGGGGCAGCGCAAACCCCGTTACTTGTAGCGGGGAGGAGGTCACCCAGGTGCAAAGAGCATTTCCAGAACATTCAGAACTAAAGCGAAGGCTTTGGCATCTGCAAAGAATCAGCGAGAGCGGGCGTTCCGGAAGTGGTTGCGAGAGGCAGACCGACGCAGGTGAGGGGACACGATATGACACAAAGAGGACGTAAGGACGGCTCGCAGCGCGGAAAGAAGGCGGGCGGCAGGCGCAAGAACCAGACAGACAGATGCCGCAACCCGGAGCGAGCGAAGAAACGATAAGAGGTGAATCAAGATGGTAAAAGCGAAGAAAAGACCGAAAACAAGAATGTTCAGTGGACGACGCTATTGGTTGCATTCGGGTCATAAGAGCAGAAAGGGTGCAACGCAATCCGCTGAACGATTGAGACGGGAGGGCTACAACGCAAGAGTTATTAAGGACTCTGTTGGCAGTGGCTGGGCGGCATATCGCGGACTAAAGAAACGGGAAAGAAAGATATCGGATAAAGAGGCAGCGGCATTTTTCGATGTGTAGGTGGTTTAGTAAAAATATGAGTGAAAAAACCCTAAAACAGCTAAACTTCCCCCAGTATCGGTTTAGGGGAGCTTTGATAGGTAAGATTGCAAACGGGAAGAAGTCTGCATACATCCGAGTTCATGATCCAGGATATTGGGATGTCTCTAAAGGTGATCACCGGGTTGCCATGAACGACGCTGCCAAACTACATAAATTAAAATCGACTGATGATATAATATCGTATGTTTTATTTCTATTAATTTAAAGACGAATTAAATCAAACGGATGTGTGGGGACACAATGGCACAAAAACAGAACATCACAACGGCTAAATACCGAAAGATGGCGTGGGACGCAAAAGAAAGGGGGGAGTGGACGAAAGCTGCCAAATACTACGGGTTGGCGCTGAAACACTACCCGAAACAACACGCCAGTTCGCAGATCGGCATCGAGGACCGAGCCGGGTTGCAGCGATTGATCGATGAGATGCAGTGGGAAGCGCAAACAGCGACCCGCGGACCCCCTGCCGGATCAGGCTTGCAGATGCAGGCAGAACTCGGCGCCCCAGCAAGCGGGCAGACCTATTTCACGGGCAGCGGACCGAAGCGGAAGGGCAAGAAGGCAGCCAAGAAGAACCCGAAGAAGAAGGTTAAGAAGGGGAGCGGGAGCCTTGCGGCGTTCGGCGTGATGCCGGAGGGGCAGACAACGCTTGACGAGATGGCAGAGGAGCTGATGAGATGAGAAAGAAGACATCGACACAGGGGGCGCTGCCGTCAGCGACACAAGACGCCATTGATCGTGAGGTGCGGTGGCAGAAGTGGTGCGAGAAGGATGATAGGTCAAGAGGGGATATTAGAAAGGTGCGGGTTGAGCACGGTGCCGGGGGGGTATCAGTGTATGCACCATACAACAAACAGTTCATCAAGGAAATAAAAGGCATCCCCGGGAGAAAATGGGACCCACGTAAAAAATGTTGGACAATCCCACCGGCGTGGTTAGCAGAACTGCACATAATGATAAGGGATTGGTACAAATGACCCGGCAGATGCCCGCCGGAGCGCAGGTCGCCTTCGCAAAAGACTGGTTCGAGCGGCAGGGGATACCGGCAGAAACCATTGATGTCGCAGCACACATTGACAGATCACTATCATACGAAGAGAACATCAAGAATCTCCGGCGGCAGTTTGGAGCGGGCAAACGGGGCATGGACGCACCCAAGGTCGCCCGCGGCATGACCGCCGCCGAATGCGACGTGGCAATCGGGAACTTTGATGCAGGATACAACCACCAGGTCACGAAAGACGCGTGCGCCTGCGGGCACCCGGATGCGTGCGAGAAGCTGGAACAGCGGCGAGCGGCGAAACCCAAGAAGACCGCAGCAAAACCCCAGCCACCCACCATGGAACCAACAGCCACAGAAGTCGCATGGCAGGCAGCCCGATTACATGAGAGAGAAGCCGCCGCAAGCAAGACAGTAGCCACAGCGAAACCAGAGGTGAGGCTATTTCCACCGCCCGACCCTAAAAAGAAAGATTACAAACCTGCTAAAACATGGGAAGCGTTTGTGAGACTAAACGAACCACAGATAACCAGGCACACCGCGGGGATTAAAGAATGGGCGTCGGATATCAAAGATCGGAAAAAAGGGGAAAAGTTGTTTCAGAGAGAAGTCAGGGAGTACAGGATAGCGATCACGGATATCTGGTCAGAAACGAAACTTAAAACGGAACCAACGCCCCCACAAACGCCAGCAGCAGCACTCGCCTCCAAACCGATTAAGGCAGCGAAGCCAAAAAGAGCAGAATGTGTTTACAGAGTGGATGAGTTCAAGCAGATTGCGTTTACGTGGTATGCCAGCAGTTGGATTCCGTTACAGAACTCTTTAGATGCTGCGAAAAAGTTGGTTGCAAAAGCCACTAAAAAGCGTCAGAGGCAGATCGACAAGGCAAACCGGGACTGGCGACCTAACGCGTGGGGTGCAGACCCAGAACACGGTCCGCGTAGGATCGTTAAGATATGCAACGGTAAAGAAGTTGAGTATTACCCAGCCACAAAAGCAGATGAAGCACGGTATCCCGAGAACAAAGCGATGTTCCATAAAGTCGGAGCAGGGGCACATAAGACGGCGGCAAAGAAGCCAGCCGCGGCACCGCAAGCCCGCAAGCCAGCCCCCACCCCCTCCGTGCCACCGATTCTCACGGCTCCGCCAGAACTTGCGGTGGACGTGCTCGGCGGTGGGA
>LGVE01170830.1_pt1 | contig 19158 bp, 24 predicted proteins | sample 469871 | NCBI WGS metagenome assembly LGVE01 (sample SAMN03893561, study PRJNA290197) | marine sediment metagenome | material: sediment; isolation source: combined push core samples #3730, #5133, and #5579 collected at Hydrate Ridge | place: Pacific Ocean: Hydrate Ridge | reverse complement strand
GCGGCCAGGGAATCCGGTCTATCTTTTTAGGTAAGGAGGATTTCTTTGCTTCGCAATGATCCCAACGAAATGGAATTAACTGACCGCGTGGTACATATCAATCGCTGCGCAAAGGTCGTTAAAGGTGGACGCCGCTTCAGCTTTTCAGCTTTGGTTGTAGTTGGTGACGGAAAAGGTCGTGTCGGTTTTGGGCATGGCAAGGCTAAAGAGGTTCCTGAAGCTATACGCAAGGGCGTTGAGCAGGCCAAAAAAAGCCTGATCACTGTGCCGTTGGTGGATCGGACCATTCCCTTTGATATTATCGGCAAGTTCGGCGCCGGTAAGGTCCTGCTTAAGCCGGCTTCGCCCGGTACCGGTGTCATAGCCGGTGGAGCGGTTCGTGCGGTTCTTGAAGCTGCCGGGGTTGGCGATATCCTGTCCAAGTGCCTTGGCTCCAACAACCCCCACAATGTCGTCCGGGCTACGGTTAACGCATTGTCGCGATTGCGCAGTGCCGAAGAGATTATGGCTCGGCGGGGGCTTGGCGCTGAAGATTAGGCACCGCTGAAAAGGAGAAGATTTATGACCGCACAGATTAAAGTTACGTTGGTCAAGAGCGGTATTGGCCGCAATCAATATTTCACCAAGGTTCTCAAAGGCCTGCAGCTGACTAAGCTGCACAAAACGGTTGAGTTACCAGATACCCCGGAGATTCGGGGTATGATTAACAAGGTTTCTCACATGGTCGTGGTTGAGGGCTGATTCAATCCAGGGGAATGGCTGTTATGGATCTGAGTAATCTGAGTCCGGCAATCGGCTCAACAAAAAATAGAAAACGTCTCGGTCGCGGAGCTGGTTCCGGTACCGGTAAGACCGCCGGTAAGGGTCATAAGGGACAGAACGCTCGTAGCGGTGGCGGTGTTAAGCCCGGTTTTGAGGGGGGGCAGATGCCTCTGCAGCGTCGTCTGCCTAAGCGAGGGTTTACTCCCCTGGACAAGAAGGTCTATGTCCTGGTGAATCTACGTGACCTGCAGAACTTGTTTGAAGCAGGCTCTGTGGTGGACCTGGAAGCGCTCGGCAAGGCTGGTTTGATTACGAAGCTTAAGGATGGCATCAAGATCCTCGCTGATGGGGACCTCGATAAGGCTCTGACGGTCAAAGCACACAAATTCAGCAAAGCTGCTCAGCAAAAGATTGAAGCAGCTGGCGGCAAAGCCGAGGTTCTCTGACGTGGTCAAGAGCATCCAGAATATTTTCAGCATACCGGAACTGCGGCGACGCATCCTGTTTACGCTTGGGATGCTCGCCGTTTATCGTGTAGGCTGCCATATCCCAACGCCTGGTATCGATGCTCAGGTGCTCGCCACCTTTTTTGAGGGCAGCCAAGGGACCCTGCTTGGTATGGTCAGCGCATTTACCGGCGGTGCATTGCAGCGTATGACCGTATTCGCTCTTGGAATCATGCCCTATATCAGCGCCTCGATTATTATGCAGTTGCTCGGCGTGGTTTTCGAGCCTGTTGAAAGGCTGTCTAAAGAGGGCGAACAAGGGCGTAAAACCATTACTAAATGGACTCGTTACGGCACTATTGTGCTGTCGATTGTTCAGGGTACCGGCATCGCCGTCGGCCTGCAGCAGATGAGCGGCAAAGGCGGTGTATCGGTGGTACCCGATCCGGGGCTCGGCTTTATTCTGCTGACAGTGCTGACACTGACCGCCGGTACCGCATTTATCATGTGGCTAGGTGAGCAAATTACCGAGCGGGGTATCGGAAATGGTATCTCATTGATCATTTTTGCCGGTATCGTCGCTAATATGCCCTCTGCGGTGGTTAACACCCTGCGGCTTATGAATACTGGCGCTGTCAGCTTGTTTGTTGTGATCGTTATACTGGCAGTCATGATTGCGGTTATTGGTGCTATCGTCTTCATGGAACGGGGCCAGCGGCGCCTGCCGATTCATTACGCTAAGCGCGTAGTAGGCANNGCAAATGAGTGGGCCCGCCGGTGAACCGGTAGTGCCCGGGGCTGGTCTTGGGTTCATCCTGTTGACTGTTCTGACCTTGACGGCCGGTACAGCCTTTATCATGTGGTTGGGTGAGCAGATTACCGAGCGGGGTATTGGTAATGGCATTTCGCTGATAATTTTCGCAGGTATTGTTGCCAATATGCCTTCTGCGGTGGTTAACACTCTGCGCCTCATAAATACTGGTGCCGTCAGCTTGTTTGTAATGATCGTCATTCTAGCGGTTATGGTAGCGGTTATTGGTGCGATCGTCTTTATGGAGCGGGGCCAGCGCCGGCTGCCGATTCACTATGCTAAACGCGTAGTTNNGCGGCGCCTGCCGATTCATTACGCTAAGCGCGTAGTAGGCATGCGCAACTACGGCGGCCAGAAGAGCCATCTGCCACTCAAGGTTAATATGAGTGGGGTTATCCCACCGATCTTTGCCAGTTCCATTATCATGTTTCCCGCTACTATCGCTAATTTGATAGAGATTGAATGGATGAATGCCTTTGCGGCCATGATGACGCCGACCCATCTGCTTTATAATGTCATTTTTGTTGCATTTATCATCTTCTTCTGTTACTTCTACACGGCTGTTACCTTCAACCCGCTGGATGTGGCAGAAAATGTTAAAAAGCAGGGGGGATATATTCCTGGCATCCGACCGGGTAAAGCGACCTCTGATTATATCAATGACGTGTTGAATCGACTGACTTTTGCCGGCGCAATCTACATTGCTGCGGTGTGTGTACTGCCGACAATTTTGATCAGCTCGTTTAATGTGCAGTTCTTTTTTGGCGGTACCTCGCTACTCATTGTAGTCGGGGTCGGCCTTGATACCGCCGCACAAATCGAAGCACATCTGATCTCCCGGTCTTACGAGGGCTTTATGAAGGGTGTTACCCTCAGGGGACGGCAGGGATAGTATGGAGTTGAGCCAATGAAGATGATTTTTTTGGGCCCGCCCGGTTCGGGAAAAGGGACCCAGGCTAAAATGATCTCCGTCAGACTAGGAATTCCACAAGTCTCGACGGGCGACATGCTTCGCTCTGCTGTTCGGGAGGGGACCCCCATGGGCCTCAAGGCAAAAGCTATGATGGATTCAGGAGCGCTGGTTGCCGATGAGGTGGTGGTTGGCATTGTCCAGGAACGTCTGGCCAAGGTCGATTGCGAGTCAGGCTTTATTCTAGACGGATTTCCCCGGACGGTGCCTCAGGCTGACGCTTTGCAGGCTTGCCTGCGGGGGCTCGGTAAAGATCTTGATGTGGTTATTTCCCTTGAGGTTGATAAAGACGCCGTTGTAGAGCGTATCACTGGTCGGCGCACCTGTCGCGACTGTGGCAAGATGTTTCACGTACGCTTAGACCCGCCTACTCAGGAAAATATCTGTGATGTTTGCGGGGGTGAGCTTTGTCTCCGCGACGATGATCGGGAAGCGACCATACGCAAGCGCCTTGAGGTTTATGCGGAGCAGACTGCGCCCCTGATTGACTATTATCAACGGTTCAATTTGGTCCAGACCATCGATGGCATGCAGGACATTTCTCAAGTGCAGGATCAGATCCTGATGGCTATGGGCGGCAAGTAATGATTGTTTTGAAGTCCCGGGCAGAACTCGATAAGATGAGGGATGCTGGGAAGGTTGTTGCTGAAATAATCGCCTTGCTGAAAGAATCTATTAAGCCGGGTGTAACCACTGCTGAGCTTGATAGCCTGGCGGAAAAGGAATGCCGTAAACGGGGGGCGAAACCGGCCTTTAAAGGTTATGGAGGCTTTCCCTACAGTATTTGTGCCTCACCGGACGATCAAGTAGTACACGGATTTCCCAACACTCTGCCGGTTCCTGAAGGGACTATTCTGAGTATCGATTTCGGAGTGGTTTATCGAGGGTATTACGGCGACTCTGCCTTTACGGCGCCGGTTGGTTCAATCAATGACCAGAAGCGGCATTTGGTAGAGATTACAGATAAAGCTCTTTCTTTAGCCATCGAGCAAGTTTGCTGTGGTGGTTACCTTTATGATGTGGCCCGTGCTGTTCAGGCCTGCGTTGAGGCTGAAGGATTCAGTGTGGTTCGGGAGTTTGTCGGGCATGGAATCGGCAAGGGGTTGCACGAGGAACCTCAGATACCTAATTTTGTTCCTGATGCCGGACGTGGCGTTCAGCTTAAATCCGGTATGACTTTGGCGATTGAGCCGATGGTCAATGCTGGCGCCCCTGGAGTGAAGATTTTACGGGATGGTTGGACGGCGGTTACCGTCGATGGACAACCATCGGCACATTTTGAACATACGGTTGCAGTTACAGAAAACGGTCCCGAAATTTTAACCCAGATCAGATAGACACCCGGCAGAGGAAGGGGAGCTTCGGTCAAACGCTTCCTTATAGCCGACTTCTTAATAGGACAAAGGAACAATCAATGAAAGTTCGAGCTTCGGTCAAACCGATTTGCGTTAAGTGCAAAGTCATCAAGCGCAAGGGAATTCTTAGGGTCATCTGCGAAAATCCCAAGCATAAACAGAAACAGGGATAACCGGATCAGGAGGAAAATACATTGGCACGTATTGCTGGTATCGATTTACCAAGAAATAAGCGGATTGAGGTAGCCCTCACCTACATCTTTGGTGTGGGTCGGTCTTTGTCCCAGGATGTTTTGCAGAAGGCCGGAGTAGACCCCAATACCCGTACTGATGACCTGACCGACGCTGAAGTCGGTAAGATCAGAGAGGTTATTGATGGCGGATATCAGGTCGAAGGTGATCTGCGCCGGGTTGTCACGACCAATATCAAACGGCTCATGGATTTGGGTTGCTATCGTGGCCTGCGTCATCGCCGCGGTCTGCCGGTGCGCGGACAGAAAACCAAAACCAACGCCCGGACCCGTAAGGGACCTAGAAAAACTGTGGCTGGTAAGAAGAAATAATTGGAGGAACCATGGCTAAGCCTGGTAAGAAGACGGTAAGAAAGAGTAGGGAAAAAAAGAATGTTGCCAACGGCATTGCGCATATTCAGGCGACCTTCAATAATACAATCGTGACGTTTACCGACGTCAGCGGTAATGTGGTTTCCTGGTCAACCTGTGGCGCCAATAGCTTTAAGGGCTCCCGTAAAAGCACTCCCTTTGCTGCCCAGATTGCTGCAGAGGAAGCTGCCAAGAAAGCCCAGGATCACGGCATGCGCTCGGTTGAAATTCGAGTTAAGGGCCCTGGTTCCGGCCGTGAGTCGGCCCTGCGAGCCATTTCGGCTGCTGGTCTCAACATCAGTCTGATCAAAGATGTGACCCCCATTCCGCACAACGGTTGTCGTCCGCCGAAGCGCAGAAGAGTCTAACCATACAAGGAGGATGAACGTTGGCTAGATATACTGGANNACTGGACCCGTCTGCCGTCAGTGTAGAAGGGAAAATATGAAGTTGTTCCTGAAAGGGGACAGGTGCTATACCGACAAGTGTGCTGTTGAGCGGCGGAACTACGCCCCGGGGGTTCATGGTCAGGGTCGCGTCAAGGTTACCGAATACGGAACCCAGTTGCGGGAAAAACAGCGTGTCAAGCGCACCTACGGTCTGTTGGAAAAGCAGTTTCGTGCTTATTTCGATAAGGCTGATCGTGCCAAAGGTGTTACCGGTGAAAACTTGCTGGTGTTGCTTGAGCGTCGCTTTGACAGCGTTGTTTACCGTCTCGGCTTTGCCAGTTCCCGTAATGAGGCTCGTTTGCTCATTCGCCAGGGGCACTTTCTGGTCAATGGTCGCAAGGTGAATATCCCTTCCTTTCTCGTGCGGGTCAACGATGTTGTCGAATTGCGGGAAAAGAGCCGTAAGATCGCACGTGTTAACGACTCTCTCGACGGCGTTATGCGTCGTGGCGTGCCTTCCTGGGTAGAGTTGGAGCGAGACGCTTTTAAGGGGACCTTAAAGACCCTGCCCGTTCGCGAAGAGATGACGACGCCTGCGTTCCAAGAACAGCTGATCGTCGAGCTCTATTCGAAGTAATCGCGACATGAGGCGGTTGTAACCTCATTATGGAGGATCCGGATGTATAAAAACTGGAGAGATCTCATCAAGCCAAAGCGCCTCCAGATTGAATCGGACAGCCTGTCTGATTGTTATGGAAAGTTTAAGGCGGAGCCTTTTGAACGTGGATTCGGTACCACTTTGGGTAATGCTTTGCGGCGAGTGCTTCTGTCGTCTTTGCAGGGCGCTGCTATCACTTCCGTGCGGATCAAGGGCGTCCTCCATGAGTTCTCGACCATCCCCGGTGTTACTGAGGATGTTACCGATATTATTCTGAACCTCAAAGGTGTGCTACTTAAGTTGCACGGTAATGAGGGACGAAATATTCGCCTTGTTAAAAAGGGCGCCGGATTAATTACTGCCCGTGATATCGTAACAGATTCTCACGTCGAGATACTTAATCCCGACCATCACATTCTGACCTGCTCAAAAGAGGCTGATGTGGAGATCGACATGGTCGTGGCCCTGGGTAAAGGATACGTTCCGGCCGAGCGTAATCGCGATGAAAAGGCACCGGTTGGTACTATCCCAATTGATGCCATCTTCTCACCCATCAAAAAAGTCAATTTTACTGTGACCAACGCTCGTGTCGGCCAGATTACTGACTTCGACAAGCTGAACCTTGAGGTCTTTACGGATGGCAGTGTTCGTGCCGATGATGCCGTTGCCTACGGGGCCAAGATTCTTAAGGAGCAGTTACAGATCTTTATCAATTTTGATGAAGAGGCCGAAACACAGGGCGTTGATGAGAACGAAGAGGGCCGAAAAATCAATGAAAACCTCTATCGCTCTGTAGACGAACTTGAGCTTTCGGTGCGCAGTGCCAATTGCCTTAAAAATGCCAATATTCACCTGATCGGTGATCTTGTGCAGCGATCCGAAGCAGAAATGCTTAAAACTCAGAACTTTGGGCGTAAATCACTGAATGAGATCAAGGACATCTTGGCTGAGATGGGCTTGTCCCTGGGGTTGGCTCTGGACGGATTTCCCGATCCTGAATATCTAAAGCTGATTCGTGAGGGTAGCGAGGACGTTTGATCCTCAGATACCCCGTTAAGTAACGAAGAAAGGACCGTAGAACCATGCGTCACAATAAATCNNGGCAGGCGGCTCGGCCGCAATTCGAGTCATCGGGCCGCAATGATGCGCAACATGGTGACATCACTTCTCGATCACGAAAAGATCACCACTACCACGACCCGGGCTAAGGAGTTGCGGAAAATTGCCGAGAAGATGATCACCCTTGGCAAGCGTGGAGATTTGCACGCCCGTCGCCAGGCCCTGCAGGTCATTCGTGACCGCAAGGTGGTTGGTAAGTTGTTTGAAATGGTCGCGCTTCGCTATAAAGATCGCCCTGGTGGCTACACCCGGATTTTGAAGCTCGGTAACCGTGTAGGTGACAACGCGCCGCTCTGCCAGATCGAATTGGTTGAGGAGGAGTTTACTCCCCGGGTTAAAAAGGTCGTTGCCGTTGCTGCGGCTGAAGTAGCCCCCGCTATAGAGGCTGTTGAAGAAGTCCCGGCTAAGGCAGAAATCGAAGCTGAAGATAAAGATTAATAATACAGTTTATTTATATGAAAAAAGGCAAGGAGCTATATCTCCTTGCCTTTTTTTATTGGGGCCATTGGCTTGAATCTTGACCAATTGCGGTTTTCCATGATAGCTTTGCCTACTTAAGTTACTGGAGCCAATAATGTATTTTCCTTCTTTAGAAAAGTTTTGCTCTCTTGCCAAACAGGGTAATCTGATACCGGTTTATCGCGAGATTCTGGCCGATATGGAAACGCCCGTATCCGCTTTCAAAAAAATCGACGACGGGCAGAATGCTTTTCTGCTGGAAAGTATCGCTGGCGGTGAAAAGTGGGCTCGCTATTCCTTTCTTGGCAGTAACCCCGGCAAGATCTTCCGCTGCAATGACGAGTCCTACGAAGTTTTGGATCGAGCTGGTACCGTGCACAGCGGCTGCAGTAGCGATCCTCTTGCTGAAATCAAACGCTTTATGGCGGCTTACCGGCCTGTGCAGGTCGAGGGTCTGCCTCCTTTTTTCGGCGGTCTAGTCGGCTATTTAGGCTACGATATGGTGCGGTTTTTTGAGCATTTGCCGTCGTCCTCCAGCCCCCAAATAGGGGCTTATGATGCCTGTTTTCTGCTAACCGATACCTTGCTCATCTTTGATAATGTCGCTCAGACCATCAAAGTGGTGTGCAACGTCGAGCTGGCTGAGGATGAGAACCCGATACAGGCCTATTCTCAGGCCCAGATTGCTATCGACCGCCTGATCGAACAATTGCGCAGTCCCTTGGCCGATATCCCTGGCGATGCTGACTACGGGCCGGCAGAGGAATTCGTCTCTGATTTTACTGAAGCGGAATTCATGGCCGCCGTCGAACAATGTAAGGAATATGTTCGAGCCGGCGACATTATTCAGGTGGTTCTATCTCAGCGCCTCTCCGGTCGTCTCGGTGCGCCACCCTTTGATGTCTATCGAGCCTTGCGCACCTTGAACCCTTCTCCCTATATGTTTTTTCTCCGTTTTAACAAGACCCTGGTGATCGGCGCTTCTCCCGAAGTGCTGGTGCGCAAGGTCGGAGCCGGGGTTGAGGTGCGGCCCATAGCCGGTACGCGGCCGCGAGGGACCACCGTCGATGAAGATCTACAGCTCGAAGTGGAACTTCTGGCCGATCCTAAGGAATGTGCCGAGCATATCATGCTGGTTGACTTGGGGCGTAACGATATCGGCCGGGTTTGCCGCACCGGTTCGGTCGAGGTAAGCGAGTTAATGGTCGTAGAACGTTACTCTCATGTTATGCATATCGTTTCCAATGTGCATGGTCTGTTGCGTTCCGATTGTGATGCCTACGATGTGTTGCGGGCCACCTTCCCGGCGGGCACCTTGAGTGGCGCACCGAAAATACGGGCCATGGAAATCATCGATGAATTGGAACCAGCCCGAAGGGAGATCTACGGCGGTGCTGTCGGTTATTTTTCCTTTTCTGGCAATATGGATATGGCCATCGCTATTCGAACTTTGGTCGTCCACGACGACCGAATATATCTACAGGCGGGGGCTGGCATCGTGGCCGATTCCGATCCGTCCGCTGAATATCAGGAAACCTTGAATAAGGCTCGTGGCGTGATGAAAGCTATCGAAATGGCGCGAAAGGGGCTTGATTGACATGCTGCTGATGCTCGATAACTACGACTCCTTTACTTATAACCTTGTGCAGTATTTTCAAGAACTTGGCGAAGAAGTGAGGGTTTTTCGTAACGATAAGATCTCGGTAGCGGAGATCGCTGCTCTGCATCCGCAGCGTTTGGTGGTTTCTCCGGGGCCCTGTTCCCCTGCTGAAGCCGGTATTTCGGTAAGCGCTATTCAACAGTTGGCCGGCAAAATGCCTATTCTTGGCGTCTGTCTTGGCCATCAGTCCATGGCTCATGCTTTTGGGGGTCATGTGGTGCGCGCGGAAAATCTGATGCACGGCAAAACCAGTCCGGTTTATCATGACCATCAGGGGCTGTTTAAAGGCTTGTCTTGCCCTTTTGATGCCACCCGTTATCATTCGCTGATCGTCGAGCGGGCAACTTTGCCGTCAGAATTTGAAATCAGTGCCTGGACCGACGCCGATGAGATCATGGGTATGCGGCATCGGGAATTGCCCTTGTGGGGGGTGCAATTTCACCCTGAGTCGATTCTGACCGTAGAAGGCAAACGCCTCCTGCACAACTTCCTGCAAATGACCTGAGCTTTTTGCAGGTACAGGTATTGTCCTTGTTGAGGCTGTCATGATTAAAGAAGCAATCGCCAGGCTAGTGGAAGAGCGTGACCTACCCGAGCCTATGATGATCGAAGTCATGGAACAGATCATGGGAGGTGAAGCGACTCCTGCTCAGATCGGCGCCTTTATTATTGCTCTGCGTATGAAGGGTGAAACGATCGAGGAGATCGCCGGCGCGGCGCGCGTTATGCGGGCCCATGCTACCCCGGTTAGGGTCGGCAAAGTGCTTGACATGGACCGCGAGGAGATCAATGCTGATCGGGAAACCATCCTCGATACTTGTGGCACCGGTGGTAGTGGCACCAAGAGTTTTAATATCTCTACCACCGTGGCTTTCGTGGTGGCGGCCTGTGGCGTTAAGGTTGCCAAACATGGCAATCGCAGCATCTCTTCCGCTTGCGGCAGCGCCGATGTCTTGGAGAGTCTCGGGGTCAAACTTGATGTTAGCGTGGCTCAGGTTGAGGCCTGTATCAATACCTTAGGGCTCGGATTTTTATTTGCGCCGGCCTTGCACGGTGCCATGCGCCATGCCATCGGGCCCCGCAGGGAAATCGGGGCCAGGACCATTTTTAATATTCTCGGGCCGCTGACCAACCCGGCCGCTGCCGACCGCCAAGTGCTTGGAGNNTGCTTGGAGTCTATCGTGAGGGGCTGACCGAGCCGTTGGCCAAGGTCTTGAGTCGGCTTGGTTGCCGCCGGGGGTTTGTGGTTCACGGTCTGGACGGTATGGACGAAGTGACCTTGACCGGCCCGACCCGGGTGGCTGAAATCAACAGGGATTCTGTACGTCTTTATACCGTCGAACCGGAGGATTATGCCCTGACACGTTGCAAACTGAGCGCTCTGCAGGGCGGCGACGCGGTGCACAACGCCGAGCTGGTTTTGGCGGTACTGCAAGGTGAGCAGGGGCCCCGCAGGGATGTGGTGCTGTTAAACAGCGCTTTTGCTCTGCTGGCGGCAGACAAGGTGGAGGATGTTCGGGGCGGTATCGAGCTGGCTGCTGAGGCTATTGATAGCGGACAGGCATTGCTCAAGCTCAACGATCTTATCAGGATGACCAACCAGTGATACTCGATGAAATTCTTCAGCACAAGCTCGTAGAGGTTCAGGCCCAGCGCCGGACCGTGCCATTGGTCTTGCTGCAGGAGCGCATTGACCTGCGGCCAACGCCCCGCGGTTTTGGCGCCGCTTTGCGGCGACAGGCGGCTGTCGGTACGGCGATTATTGCCGAGGTCAAAAAAGGCTCACCTTCCAAAGGTGTCATTCGTGCCGATTTCGATCCCTGCGATATTGCCCGGCGTTATCAGGCCGGCGGTGCTACCTGCCTGTCCATACTGACCGACCAACGGTTTTTCATGGGTTCACTGGCCTACCTGGAAGCGATCGCAGAAATTGTCTCCTTGCCACTGTTGCGCAAGGACTTCGTTATCGATGCTTATCAGATTTATGAAGCCCGTGCCGCCGGTGCCGATGCGGTGCTGTTGATCGCTGCTGCCCTGGCGCAAGATGTTCTGAGCGATCTGGTCTCGTTGGCGGCGGACCTGGATCTGAATGTTTTGCTTGAGGTGCACAATGAGGATGAATTGCAGCGGGCATTGGAATTGCCCGTGGAGCTGATTGGCATTAATAATCGGGACCTTAAGACCTTTCACACCGATCTGGCAGTCACCGAGCGCTTGTTGCCGCTGATTCCTGCGGATCGTTTGGTAGTGGCCGAAAGTGGTTTGCGCTGTCGGGCTGATATCCGTCGCTTGCAACAGGCGGGAGCTGGAGCTTTTCTGGTCGGCGAAAGCCTGATGCGAGAACCGAATTTCGAGCAAAAGCTGCAGGAGCTGCTGCACGACTAATTTTGATTTTTTCGCTTTGTTATTCTCTGTCCCATTTTCTAAGGCTCTACAGGAGAATTGAATGCAGACCAAGATTTTGTTGCAGGACCATCAGATTCCTAAGCATTGGTACAATGTGGCCGCTGACCTGAATAGCTCTCCGGCGCCGATTCTGCACCCTGGTACTTTGGCCCCCGTCGGCCCTGAAGATCTTGCCTCAATCTTTCCCATGTCCTTGATTGAGCAGGAGGTCAGCCGCGAACGCTGGATTGAGATACCCGAAGAAGTGCAGAAAATTTATCAGCTTTGGCGTCCTTCTCCTATGTTTCGTGCCCATCGTCTCGAAGCGGCGTTGAAAACACCGGCACACATCTACTATAAATATGAGGGGGTTTCACCCGCCGGCTCGCATAAGCCCAATAGCGCTATCCCTCAGGCTTATTACAATAAGATGGCGGGAATCAAGCGTTTGGCCACTGAAACCGGGGCCGGGCAGTGGGGCTGTTCGCTGGCCTTAGCTAATTCCTATTTTGGCCTGGAAACAACTGTCTATATGGTGCGGGTCAGTTACGGCCAGAAGCCTTATCGCAAGAACCTGATGGAACTGTGGGGTGCTGAGGTTATCCCCTCACCGAGCAACCGTACCGAGGCTGGTCGGCAGATGCTGACCGAAGATCCTGATACCACCGGCTCTCTCGGGATGGCCATCAGTGAAGCGGTAGAGGATGCTGCCAGCCATAGCGATACTAACTATGCTCTTGGCAGCGTTTTGAATCACGTTTGCCTGCATCAGACAGTCATCGGTTTGGAAGCCATTGAACAGTTGAAACTGGTCGATGATTATCCCGATGTAGTCATTGGCTGCTGCGGCGGCGGCAGTAACCTTGCGGGGCTGGCCTTTCCCTTTGTGCGGGACAAAATCAATGGCAAGCAGATTCGCCTGCTGGCGGTGGAGCCGAACTCCTGTCCGACCTTGACCAAAGGAAGTTATGCCTATGATTTTGGTGATACGGCCAAATTGACCCCTATTACCAAGATGTATACCTTGGGTCATGACTTTGTACCGCCTGGTATTCATGCTGGCGGTCTGCGTTACCATGGCGCCAGTGCTCTGGTCAGCCAATTGCACCACGAAGGCATCATCGAGGCGGCGGCGTTGCCACAGACCGCTTGTTTTGAAGGAGCGGTGCTGTTTGCCCGTACTGAAGGGATCGTGCCTGCACCCGAGTCATCCCACGCCATTCGAGCAGCCATTGACGAGGCGGTCAAGGCGCGGGAAGAGGGGCAGCAGCGCACCATCCTATTCAATCTGTCCGGTCATGGCCATTTTGATATGTCCTCATATGAAGCCTATCTGGGGGGGCAGTTAGAGGATTACGCCTATCCGGAAAAGAATATTGCCGCTTCCTTGGCTAAATTGCCTCAGGTGAAGTGATGGTCGGCGCGGAAGGCATGGCGCAAAGAGTAATCCCCCGGGTGAAGATTTGCGGAATCACCTCGGTCGAGGATGGTTTACATGCTGCCCGTTGTGGGGCTGATGCCCTAGGGTTGGTCTTTTATGCCAAAAGCCCCCGCTGTGTTACTGCTGAGCAGGCTCGCCGAATTGTTGCTGCTTTGCCGCCCCTGGTGACCACTGTTGGCCTGTTTGTCAATCAACCGGCCCAGGAAATTACAGATATCGCACGTTTCTGTGGTCTCGATGTGTTGCAGTTGCATGGCGATGAAACCCCCGAACAGTGTCAATTGCCGCCCTGGCGAGTGATCAAGGCCTTGCGTGTTCGTGATGAGCAGAGTTTGGCCGACTTTGCAGCTTACCGGGTCAATGGCATGTTGCTCGATGCCTGGCAAGCCGATAGCTACGGTGGTACCGGTCATAGCTTTAATTGGAAGTTGGCCGTGCAAGCGGCCCAGCAACGGCAAATTATTTTGGCCGGTGGACTTACTCCGGCCAATGTGGCGGAAGCGGTAAAAACGGTACGACCCTATGCTGTCGACGTCTCCAGCGGCGTGGAAAGTGCCCCTGGTTGCAAGGACCCCGATCTGGTGGCGGCATTTATTCGCAACGCCAAACATTTTACGGAGTAGTTCATGTATTCATATCCGGATTCAAACGGGCATTTCGGCCCCTTCGGCGGTCGCTATGTGGCTGAAACTCTGATGCCGTCTCTCGAAGAACTGGAGCAGGCCTATCGGGAAGCCCAGAACGATCCGACGTTTCAGCAGGAATTCGAATATTATTTGCAGCAGTATGTCGGTCGCCCCAGCCCACTCTACTTTGCGCGACGTTTAAGCGACCATCTTGGCGGTGCCAGGATCTACCTGAAACGGGAAGACCTTAACCATACGGGGGCCCACAAGATCAATAATACGGTCGGCCAGGNNGCACGGGGTGGCGACGGCCACTGTGGCAGCCCTGTTTGGCATGGAGTGCGAGGTCTTCATGGGCACCGAAGATATGCGTCGCCAGAGCCTCAATGTGTTCCGCATGAAGTTGCTCGGCGCCAAGGTGACGGGAGTAACCAGCGGCACGGCGACCCTCAAAGATGCCATGAATGAGGCCATCCGCCACTGGGTTACTCGAGTAAGGGACACCTTTTACATTATCGGCACTGTGGCCGGGCCGCACCCCTATCCGGCCATGGTGCGGGATTTTCAGTCGGTGATCGGTCGCGAAACGCGCAGCCAGATTCTACAGGCCGAAGGACGACTGCCCGATTACGCTGTGGCTTGTATCGGCGGCGGTTCCAATGCCATTGGTCTGTTTCATCCCTTTTTAGGGGATGAAAGCGTCCGACTGCTCGGTGTCGAAGCCGCCGGGCTCGGAGTCGACAGCGGCAAGCATGCTGCCAGTATCGGCGCTGGTCGCGTCGGTGTTCTGCATGGGAACAAGACCTACCTACTGCAGGACGAGCATGGCCAGATTAAACATGCTCATTCTATTTCCGCCGGCCTCGATTATCCCGGGGTCGGTCCGGAACATGCGCATCTCCACGAGATTGGTCGCGCTGAATATCAGGCGATTACCGATGCTGAAGCCCTGGATGCTTTTCAGGTGCTGACCAAGCTCGAAGGGATCATCCCCGCTCTGGAGAGCGCCCACGCCATTGCCCAGGTGATGAAACTGGCTCCGACTTTGCGCCGGGACCAGTTGGTGGTAGTTTGCCTATCCGGGCGTGGCGACAAGGATATTCATACCGTGGCTGAGGCCATGGGTGTGGAATTAAACTGACAGGACCTCATTATGAAATTTACCGAACTGGATTTACCGCAATCGGTGCTTAAGGGCGTCGAGGCGGTGGGATTTACCGAGCTGACCCCGGTTCAGGAAGAGTCCATTCCGCTGGCCCTGGCGGGTAAGGATGTCGCCGGCCAGGCCCAGACGGGTACCGGTAAGACAGCCGCTTTTTTAATTGCTCTCTTTACCCGGCTGTTGCGGAGCGAGAGCGAGACCAGCAACAATCCTCGGGCCCTGATTATCGCTCCAACCCGCGAATTGGTAGTGCAGATCTGGGAGGATGCCAAAGGCCTTGGTGCCTTTTGCCCCTTTAAGCTGCAACCGATCTTCGGTGGCGTCGATTATGACAAACAGCGCCAGGCCCTTCAGGATGGGGTCGATATTATCATTGCCACGCCGGGACGGCTCATCGACTATGCCAAGCAGGGCGTGTTTAACTTTCATCGCATCGAAGCCTTGGTTATCGATGAGGCCGACCGCATGTTCGACATGGGCTTCATTAAAGATCTGCGCTATATCATGCGCAAGTTGCCACCCTTTGAACAGCGTCAGACCATGCTCTTTTCCGCGACGCTCTCCCACAGGGTCATGGAGTTGGCCTACGAATTCATGAATCTGGCAGAAAAGGTCAGCGTTGCGCCTGAACAGGTGACGGCCAAAAGAGTTGAGCAGGTCCTCTACCATGTGGGCCGGCGGGAGAAGTTCGCTCTGCTGCTTGGCTTGATGAAAAAGATGGAAGATCCCTGCCGCATGCTGTTGTTCGTTAATACCAAGCGTGAGGGCGAGCACCTCGCCGAGCGCCTCAAGATCAACGGCTACAAGGCTGAGGTCATCTCCGGCGACATTCCGCAGAAAAAACGGATGCGGATCCTGGACGATTTCAAGGCAAACCGCCTCCACTATCTGGTTGGCACCGATGTTGCCTCCCGGGGTATTCATGTCGATGGCGTGACGCACGTGATTAATTATGACTTGCCCCAAGATGGTGAGGATTACGTCCATCGCATCGGTCGTACTGCCCGGGCTGGGGCCAGCGGCCTGGCCATCAGTTTCGCCGATGAAGACCTGGTCTTTTATCTCAGCGATATCCAAGCCTATATCGGCTTCAGCATTCCCGCAGTCTTCCCCGAGAACGAGGACTTCTGCCATGATTACAAACGCTACGTGCCACGCAAAAAGGCTCCTGTCGATGACCGTCGTCGGCCCACTGATAAGGGGCGCAAACCGCCGCGCAGACGCTCTGCTCCCAGCAAGGGTGGAAGCAAGCCTGGCGGTGGTTCGTCGGCCAAATAATTAGGATTTTGCTGCCAATTATGCCTGAGGTATCCCTTGATAAGCTTAATGACTGCCGCCATTGCTCACGACTGGTGGATCATATGGCCAGTGTTAAGCCGCGTCGTGGTCTGACCGCAAAGGACTATTGGAACGGGCCGGTAGCCGGTTTTGGTGATCCTGCAGCAAGGGTCTTTCTGGTTGGGTTGGCCCCCGGCGCTCATGGGGCCAATCGCACCGGCCGTCCCTTCACCGGAGACGGAGCCGGTGATTTCATGTATCCGTTGCTGCATCAGGCCGGATTTGCCAACCAAGCCGTGGCCAGTCATGTTGATGACGGTTTGCAGTTGCATGATCTCTATATCAGTAATGCGGTCAAATGCCTGCCGCCGGATAATAAACCGATTGCCGCCGAATTCGCTAACTGCCGTCCTTATCTGCTTGCTGAGCAGCAGTGTTTAGCTCAGCTCAAGGTGGTGGTATTGCTCGGGCGCGGTGCTTATGATAGCTATCTGCGACTCTACCGTGATCTTGGTGAGATCAAGCGGTTAAAGGACTACCCTTTTGGCCACGGTGTGGTGCATCGGTTGCCAAACGGTTTGCTTGCTGTTGCCTGCTACCATACCAGCCGCTACAATGTGCAGACCGGGCGCATGACTTCGAGCATGTTTCTCGATCTGTTGGCATTGGTCCAGCGGTTGCTTGACCAAGAAAACGGTTGAAATGAGCAACAAGCTTTAATAAACTTGCTAGAATTGTGCAATTGAGGGAGGAACATGGGACGCATTCAAGCGACCTTCGAACGGCTTAAACAACGCGGCGAAACGGCCTTGATTCCATTTATCACCGCCGGCGACCCCGATTTGGCTACTACCGAAAAGCTTATTCATACTCTGGTGGAAAATGGCGCCGATCTAATCGAACTCGGTTTCCCTTTTTCCGACCCTATGGCCGACGGTCCAACTATCCAAACGGCTTCCGAGCGGGCTCTGGAGGGCGGAACCACCTTGCCTAAGGTGTTGGAATTAGTGGCGCGGGTCAGGGAACACACCAACGTTCCGCTGGTGCTGATGGGATACTACAATCCCTTGTTCAGTTACGGCCCAGAGCGCTTTGCCGTCGATGCTGCAGCGGCCGGAGTCGACGGTCTGCTGCTGGTCGATCTGCCAGCGGAGGAGGCCGGGGAGGTGCGCAGCTATTTGCAGCAGGCCGGCATCAGCCTCATCCAGTTGCTGGCTCCCACCACTCCGCCGCAGCGCATGCAGCGCCTGGTGGCTGATGCCGAGGGATTTGTCTATTTCGTTTCCATGACCGGCGTGACCGGTGCCAGCCAGATCGATGCCGTCGCCATTGAGCAGCAGGTCAGAGACCTGCAGCAGCTCAGCCCGGTACCGGTAGCGGTTGGTTTTGGCATCGCTTCGCCCGCTGATGCGGCAGCGGTTGGTTGCTTTGCTGATGCGGTGGTGGTCGGTAGCGCCTTGGTTAAGGTGGTGGCCGCCTACGGTGCATCACCTGAATTGGTAGCCCGGGTTGGGGCTTTTGTTCGCTCGCTGAAGGAAGGCTTGCGGTAGCGTTGCTGGAAGTCTGCTTTAGATAAGGAATAGAGATGGCTTGGTTTAGAAAGTCCAAGGCACCGATCGTGCCGATCGAAACCAAAAAACACACAATGCCTGAAGGTGTGTGGAAAAAATGCCCAAATTGTCAGGAAATTATCTACGCCAAGGAAATTGAGCGTAACCTCAATGTTTGTCCCAAGTGCGATTATCATTTCCGTATCTCTGCGCGCGAGCGCATCGCTCTGATTCTCGATGAAAGCTCCTTTACCGAGATGGATGCGGCCATGAAATCTGTCGATTTTCTCGATTTCAAAGACAGCAAGCGCTATAAGGACCGCCTCAAGGCTGCAACCAAAAAGTGCGGCAGTACTTCGGCGCTTGTTTCTGGAACCGGTACCATCGAGGAACTGCCGGTAGTGGTGGCGGTTTTCGATTTTGGCTTTATGGGCGGCAGCATGGGCTCGGTTGTTGGAGAAAAAATAACTAGGGCTATTGAACGGGCTTTGGCAGAACGTTGTCCCTGTATCATTTTTTCCTCCTCCGGTGGTGCCCGTATGCAAGAGAGTATCCTGTCTCTGATGCAGATGGCTAAGGCCAGCGCTGCTCTGTCCCGGCTTAAGGAGGCTGGATTACCCTTTGTTTCGGTATTGACCGATCCGACTACCGGTGGGGTTACCGCCAGTTTTGCTATGCTAGGCGACATTAACATGGCCGAGCCTCGGGCTCTGATCGGCTTTGCTGGTCCGCGAGTTATTGAACAGACTATTCGCCAGAAGTTGCCGGACGGCTTTCAACGTTCCGAATATCTGCTTGAGCACGGCATGGTCGACATGATTGTACGCCGACCGGAGATGAAGCAGCGTCTTGCCCAAATCTTGCGCGTCTTCACCAAGAGCTAAGCTATGGACTACCGGGAGAGCCTCGACTATCTCTACGGGCTCCAACGGTTTGGTATCAAGCTAGGTCTGGACAATATTCAAAAAATTCTGGGCCGTCTGCATCATCCCGAAAGAGCTTACCCGATTGTCCACGTCGCGGGTAGCAACGGTAAGGGCTCGGTTTGTGCCGGGCTCTCTTCCATTCTGATTCAAGCTGGCCGACGAACCGGCTTGTACAGTTCCCCCCATCTACATTCCTTCACCGAACGTATTCGAATCGACGGGAAAGCTATCAGCGAAGCAGAAGCGGTGGCTTTGATTGAATCGATTCGGGCCGTTTGCGATGGTATTCCAGTCACCTTTTTTGAATTTACCACTGCCATGGCGCTGCTCCATTTTCAGCGGCAAGAGGTCGAAGTGGCAATTCTCGAGGTTGGCATGGGCGGTCGACTCGATGCAACCAATGCGGTACAGCCTAAGGTAACGGTTATCACCCCGATATGCCTGGATCATAGTGAACATCTCGGTGCCGACCTCGCTACCATCGCCGCTGAAAAAGCCGGCATTATTAAACCGCAAATACCTTTGGTGGTTGGTCAGCAACAACCCGCCGCATTGCAGG
>LGVE01184588.1_pt1 | contig 19230 bp, 17 predicted proteins | sample 469871 | NCBI WGS metagenome assembly LGVE01 (sample SAMN03893561, study PRJNA290197) | marine sediment metagenome | material: sediment; isolation source: combined push core samples #3730, #5133, and #5579 collected at Hydrate Ridge | place: Pacific Ocean: Hydrate Ridge | reverse complement strand
TTCTTATACCGATTTGGAATCGCCGGATTAAGTATTTTCTTTGTAGAACAAGTATTCTCATCAGTGATTTTTAGAATTCTAGAATTACTTAAAAATGATATCTATTTAAATATTCCTGTGTCTGTTGGTATTGGATTAATGTTATCTCTTTTCTGGGGATTTATGTTAATAAAATGGGAGAAATATCACTATAAATATGGTATTGAATACTTTTACACAAAAGCAATGAGTAAATTTGGAGGATCAGAAAAAGAAAACAAATTGAATGGATGATTTTATGAGTATATTTGTAGGAATACATGATTTCTTTGGACTGATATTTCATCGTAAGTTTTATTCTGAAAAAGCAATAAAAAGATATCAGTTTAAACAATTGAATAAATTACTAAAATTCGCTATGAAAAATAGTGAATTTTATAACGAGTTATATACTGATTTCCCTATTAATTCTTTAGAAGATTTCCATAAATTACCTTCAATAAATAAAAAGATTATGATGGATAATTTTACTAAATTAAATACATGCAAAATAGATAAAGAAGACGTCTTGAACTTCGCAGTGAAAAAGGAACAAGATAAAGATTATTACGGGTATTATAAAGATGAATATGTCATTGGGCTAAGCAGTGGAACAAGCGGTAATAAGGGTGTCTATATCACTCCCAAAGCTATGACAAAAAGACTACCTTTTGTCTTTTTAGCTAGGTCAGGATTACCACTACGAATCCTTCCTTATCGGATTTTATTCATGCTGCGAGTTTTCTCTCAGGGATTCGAAGATATCAACAACTTTTTAGTGTCATTAAAATACTTATCTACAATGGAAAACATTGATAAAATTATTGATTCAATTAATGATAATAAAATTAATATTTTGATGGCACCACCATCTTTAATTAGACAGATATTGCCAAGATATAACGAGATTAAAGTTAAGTTAAAAAGAATAGTTACCTATGCTGAAGTTTTAGATGAAATTGAAAGAGATAAAATTGAGAAGACATTTAAAACAAAGGTTATCGAAATATATCAAGCAAGCGAAGGACAAATGGCTAGTGCATGTTCAAAAGGACATCTTCACATTAATGAGGATTTAGTATATGTTGAACTTTATGACAAGTTTAATAAATTAATCACAAAACCAGGCGTCGTTGGACATAAAATGGTTATTACTAATCTAATAAATTACGCTCAACCATTAATAAGATATGAAATGAATGATATGATAATATTAGATGAAAAGTGTGAGTGTGGTTCGAATTATAGACATATCGATAGGATTTTAGGAAGAACTGATGATATTCTATATTTTTATAAAGAAAACAAGGAAATCCAGTATATATTTCCCGATTTATTTGTCCGTTGGATTATTGTTGTTAGTGATGAAATTAGAGAGTTTAAAATAATTCAAAATAATATTGGTGAAATAGATATTACAATTGATATAGGAAACAATACTTCTCAGGTTGATATTGTTAATAATCTAGAATTAAAAATACAAAGTGAGCTTGAATTATTTGCAATTGAAAATGTGGTAATTAATATAACGGTAGAAGAAATAAAGTTGCCTACTACAATGAATAAGTATAAGCGATTTGTTAGTAATATTGAAAATAAATAAATCATAATAAAAGCGGCTAAAATTAGCCGCTTTTGCTATGAAAATTAATAGATATTAACAAACAATATTCCTAGTCCTAAAATTAATATTGTCCAGCAAACAAAGAAAATCCAGAATCCTTTAACACCCATCATTTTAATCATTGTTTTCACCTTAAAATTATTTAAAACCCAAGGTGGTCTAAGAATAAGCATATAAGTGTAAAAAATACCAATTACGATAAGTATAATACCTAATGTATGCACTGTGTCACCTCCCTATAAATTACTTTTTTTAGTATATATTTTCATTAATAGTGATAAGAATCCCATGTTGTAAATTACTCCTAAAATAAAGTACATAATAAAATTAAAGTTTGTTTCAAACATGGGTAGTAATTCAATTTGTATCATTCTTGCTGGCCAGAAACCTGGTGCGAATACTAAGAAAATTTCTTGCCAGTCCATTACGAAGAAAGCTATCACAGGAACTATTAAAATTAATCCTGATAGTTTCATTACAACAAAACCTTCTACTTTATTAGAACTGAATGAGTTAACTATTAAGGTAACTCCTGGCGCTTGAAGAGCACCTACAAATGAAATTAGTATTATTGTCCAGAATGTTGCATCTGGTAAAAAACCTGTAGCTAATGTAATAACTAATGTAGCGATAAATCCAAAAATAAAGGAAACAACAAGTTTAACAATTACATAATATTTAACAGATATTGGTGTAATTTTTAATGACATTAAAACCGTGTCATCTTTATCATCTAGTAATGTAAAGGCAATTAATGCGCCAAAAACATAACCAGTCATTAATATTAAGAACATTGCAACAATTTCTGGTGTTAAGTTTTCTGCGGGTACTTTTTTCTCGATGTAATCAATTAAGTAATAGCCTATCGCTCCAAGAAGTACTGGATAAAGTGCGAAAAACAAATACATTTTATCACGGAGCATATTCTTGAATTCTGCTTTTAATACTGTACCAATCATTTTATTACACCCCACTTTGTTTAACTGCATAGTCTTGGAATTTTGGTAAAGCATAGAATATGTAACCTAAAATTCCAGCTATAGTTAGATAACCTAAACTAAAGTAATATTCAAATCCGTGTTCATAACCAGTAAATCCGCCAGCAATAACTTCTTGTGCGGCTTGAACTGGGTTAAATAGTAATACAATTTCCCAAATATCTCCACCAATAACACCGAAAGTAAATAGTAAACTAGGTATTGCTAAGATAAAAGTGAATATCATAATATTTACAAGCATTCCAGTGAAATCTTTTTGGAAATAGGCAAGTATAATTCCTGCTGTGGTATGGAAAGCAGTTGCAATAAATATTGCTAATGCAATTAATAAATAATTTAGTTGTACATCCTTAAATATTACAAATACGATTATTATTAAGGCAGAAGCAAACATATTATGAAATGTATTTGCAATTAGTTTTGACAGTAATAATTCTGAATTTGTAACGGGTGTTACTAACATTGTACTAATTGTTGATTCGCTCTTCTCAAAGAACATTACAGATCCAACATACATAACAGCCATCATTGTTGCATCCATCATTAATACAACTGGTAATAGTACATTAAGAAGTTCGGCATCTAGAAAGAATAGGATGACACCCCATATCAATGCTACTAAAACACTTACAGATGTCATATTGTATTTATTTAGTCGATTTAATTCACCTTTTACTAAAATCCAAAGTCTATTGGCCATTTTTTAAGCCTACTCCTGTAACTTGGATAAAGATATCTTCTAGTGTTGTTTCTCCACTATGTAATGTTTCAACTTCTTTAGTTTGTAAAAGGTTTAAAAACTCTTTATTTTGTCCTATTCCGTCAAGTGGAAATTCTATTCCAATTGTTTTACCATCTTCTTTATACTCTAAGAACATTGATCTTTTTCCGTATTTGATTTTTAAATTTCTTGGAGTATCCATTTCAATAATTTCTCCTTCAACTATAAATGCAACACGGTCACATAATTGATCGATATCAGCCATAATATGTGAAGTAATAAATACAGTTCCACCGTTAGCTCTAAATTCTCTAATCATATCTTTTAAAATCATTGCATTCATTGGATCTAGACCATTTGTTGGCTCATCCATAAATAGCATTTCAGGATTATTAAGCATTGCTCTTACAATGTTTAATCTGATTTTCATCCCTTTGCTGTACTCACCAACCATTTTATCTTTATCTTCCCACAACCCAACACGTTTCATTAATTCTTCGATGTTAGCGTTGTTCTTATAAAGTTTTAAGAAGAATTCTATATTTTCCATTGCTGTCATTTTAGAGAAGTGAATAGGCATTTCAAAGCTAACACCAATTCCCTCATAAAATTCATCATTGTACTCTGTAATATTTTTGCCATTGTAAGAAATATTTCCTCTGTAGTCTCCTAAAATTTTTATAAGAATTTTTTGAGTTGTACTTTTACCAGCTCCACTTGGTCCTAAGAAACCAAAAATTTCTCCTTTGCCGATTTCAAAACTAATTCCGTTTATTACATCTGCCTTACCTTTTGGATAACTGTAGTGAAGGTCTTCTACTTTAAACATTTTTCTCACCTGTTAATATACCTTTCTCAAGTATGTTTATTACTTTTTCAAACTTTAGTATCATGTTTTCATAATCTATTTTATCGTCTTCTTGTCCTAGCTCATCAAGTGAAATATCATTAATCATTTTTACAAAAATATCAGCTAAAATATCTGCATCAATGCTAGGATCAATTATTCCTAATCTAATATCTTCTTCAATGTAATGAATATAGAAATCTTTTGCCTTTTTTAAGGGGTCTTTCATAATAATTTTATATGCCAAACCTTTCGAAGATAATAATAATTGTGTCATTTTTACTGCTTGTGGATTTTCAAATGCAAACTTAACTCCGGTTTTATAAAGTTCTTTAACTAGGACTAGAAAAGGAACTTTATTATTATTTAAGAGTAAATCACTCATGTATAACATTTTCTTTTGTCCTAAAGAATCAAAAACAACTTTATAAATATCTAGTTTATCTTCAAAGTATTGATAAAAACTACCACGAGGAATTTTTGCTTCTTTAATGATATTTGATAATTTGGATTCCTCAAAAGATCTTAGGGAAAACTCGTTCAAGGCTGCATCTAAAATACGTTCTTGTTTTTCGATGTTTAAATTTAAGAATGTTTGTTTTGGAATATCCATCACCTCCTTGTGACACTATTGTCATACTTATATTCTACTCCCTATTATTTGTTATGTCAATAAATTTATGACATCATTGTCATATGGCTTTAGAATCAATAAAAGAATGAATATTATTTCCTAATTATGAAAAAAACATAGTGATTATTATTAAGCTCTTTTTAATCATTAATTTATATGATATTGTAAAATTGAAATAAGTATCTTTCGAGGTGAAATAATATGAAGATTATTACATGTATAAAACAAGTACCTGCTTCATCAAAAGTTGAAGTAGACCCAGAAACGGGAGTATTAATTAGAGATGGTAATAATGTAAAAATGAATCCATATGATTTATATGCATTAGAAACAGCCTATCAAATTAAAAAAATGTATAAAGAAGGAGATATCCATTCGGTTACTATGGGTCCTCCAAGTGCGAAAAGTGTTTTAGAAGAAGCTTTATATATGGGTTCTGATGACGCAACACTTATTAGTGATAGAAGATTTGCGGGAGCTGATGTATTAGCTACTGCTTATACTTTGAGTCAATTAATTGAGCATATAAATGACTATGAGATTATTGTTTGTGGAAAACAAACAACCGATGGTGATACTGCACAAGTAGGTCCGGAAATTGCGGAGTTTTTAAGTATCCCTCATGTTCCATATGTTAAGGAGATTATCGAAGTAAAAGATAAATCAATTATTTTGAGAAGTGCTTATGATGATTATGATGAAGTTGTGGAAGTAAAATATCCTTGTTTAATTACCGTTGAAAAAGGAGTTAATATTCCAAGATTACCGTCATATCGTCGAAAAGTAAAATTAAAGAATTATAAAATAAATACTGTTACATTAAGAGATTTAAAAGATCAAAATCCTGATAATTATGGTCTGAATGGATCTCCAACACAAGTAGATGAAATATTCCCCCCAACTAAAAACAATGATTCTGTGTTAATAAAAGGTGATCCTGATAAATTATCACAAAGCATCATTGATTTATTAAAAGAAAGTCGATTTTTATAGGTGATATTATGAGTTATATAAAAGTAAACAATGATATTATTGATGATAAGATAGCTCAAGAATTAATTGATATTTGTCCTTTTAATGCTTTTGATTATATTGATTCATTTTTATCGATTAATGCTGCTTGTAAAGTATGTAAAATTTGTGTTAAAAAAGGACCAGAGGGAACTTGTGAATTTATTGAAGAAACAAAAGAAAAAATTGATAAAACATTGTATAAAGGAATTACCGTTTATATCGAACAAAGAAACAATAAAGTTCATCGCGTATCATATGAACTAATTGGTAAAGCAAAAGAATTAGCATTAAAGACTAAAGAGCCAGTTTATGCGGTTCTTATTGGAAGTAACGTATCTCATATTGTGGAAGAAACTATGCGATTTGGTGTAGATAAAATCTTTGTTTACGAAGATGATATGTATGAAGATTTCAATGTTGAAATCTATACAAATGTTATTGAAGAATTTTATAAGAATCATAAAGTGAATATTATTTTATTTGGTGGTACATCACAAGGTAGAAGCTTTGCCCCGAGAGTAGCAGCTAGATTGAAAACTGGATTAACAGCAGATTGTACGATGTTAGATATTACTAATGAAGGTGATTTATTGCAAATAAGACCAGCTTTTGGTGGTAATATTATGGCTAAAATTAATACTCCTAATCATCGTCCTCAACTAGCAACAATAAGATATAAAATGTTTAATGAGCCAGAACTAATAAAACCTTTTGGTGAAATAGGTTATGAGAAAAGTGATTCAATTAAAAAAGAAACAACAATTAGTCTTTTAGAATCATTTGAGAAACCACAAGTAAATGATATTAGCGATGCTGAAATTATTATTGCTTTAGGACGTGCATTTAAAAAGAAAAAAGATTTAGATTTAATTGAACCTTTAAGAAAAAGATTAAACGCTGAATTAGCGTGTACTAGACCATTAATTGAAAATGGCTGGTTTGATGCTAGGAAACAAATTGGACTAAGTGGTAGAACTGTTAAGCCAAAACTTATTATTAATTTAGGTATTAGTGGAGCTGTTCAGTATATTGAAGGAATGAAAGAAGCAGAACTTATTATTTCGGTAAATAAAGATGAAAACAATAAACTATTTGATATAAGTCATTATTCGATTTTAGGAGATATTTTTGAAGTTCTTCCAAAACTTAATGATTTGTTAGATCAAATATTGTAGGTGAAATTATGGAATATAAAAAAATGAATAAAACCGATTTTGATTTTTTAGAAAAACTTGTTGGAAAAGAATTTGTTTTCTTGAAAGATGAAATTGCTGAAGACTTAGCACATGATGAATTAGGAACAGTATTTTCATATCCTGAAGTTCATGTTATAGTGTCTGATAAATTTCAAATTATGGAATTAATGAAATACGCAAATAGTAATTTAATTCCAGTAACTGTTCGTGGTAGTGGTACAGGGCTGGTAGGAGCTTGTGTTGCGATATTCGGCGGAATTTTGCTTGATACTACTAAGATGAATAAAATTATTGAGTTAGATAAAATTAATATGACACTTCGCGTAGAGCCGGGTGTTTTACTAATGGAAATATCAGAATATGTCGAAGAAGACAATTATTTTTACGCTCCAGATCCTGGTGAAAAAAGTGCGACTATTGGTGGAAATATAGCTACTAACGCTGGTGGAATGCGTGCTGTAAAATACGGCGTAACAAGAGACTGGATCCGCGGATTAGAAGTAGTTACTCCTGATGGTGAACTTATTGTCACTGGTGGTAAGATTGTTAAAGATTGTTCGGGGTATTCAATTAAAGATTTAATTATTGGTAGTGAAGGAACATTAGGTATAGTTGTAGAAGCAACACTAAAATTAATTCCTCTTCCACAAAAAACAGTAAGTTTATTAATTCCTTTTGAAAATAGAGAAGATGCGATAAACGCAGTTCCTAAAGTAATAATGGAACATTCTATCCCTACAGCTGTTGAATTTTTAGAAAAACAATCACTTCGTTTTAGTGAAGAGTTCTTAGGTAAGAAAATACCTAATGCTGATTACAATGCTTACTTATTAGTTAGTTATGATGGTAATAACGACCAACAAATTAATAATGATGTTGAAGCATTAAGTAATCTTTGTATAAATGAACTAGGAGCAATCGATGTTTATTTAGTAGATACAGATGAAAGATTAGATAGCGTATGGAGTGCTAGAGGAGCATTTTTAGAAGCAATAAAAGCAAGCACTACAGAAATAGATGAATGTGATGTTGTTTTACCAAGATCACATATTAGTGAATATTTACAATTCACAGAAGATATTAGTAAAGAGTTAAATATTAGAATTCCTTATTTTGGACATGCAGGTGATGGTAATCTTCATATTTACTTCTGTAAAGACGATTTGAATGATAAAGAATGGAAAAACAAAATCAAAGTAGGTTTCCAAAAAATGTATGATAAAGCATTTAGTTTTGGTGGTTTAGTTTCAGGTGAACATGGAATTGGTTATGCTAAAAAAGAATATTTAGACCAACAAGTAGGACCTAAACAAATCGCTATAATGAAGGGTATTAAACATGTTTTTGACCCTAATAACATATTAAATCCAGGAAAAATTGTATAAATAATATCTCAATTCTTTTCTTCTTTTAATAGAGCTGGTACCTCTATTCTGAAAAGGGCTTTTGAAGCCCTTTTTTGGTGAAAATAGAAATAATATTAGTAACCACTGAAAAAACATGCAAGAATTCACTTACTTTTTTTCAGTGATAATGGTATAATTTATATAGTTTAAAGGATGACAATAAAACAATAGTGAACTATTGAATTGTAGAGGTGATTAAATGAGCATCATGCTTAATATGCTTAAATACAAAGAAGATTTAAGTATGGCCGAAAGAGTTGTACTGGATTATTTGATTGAAAACAAGGCAGTTTTACGAAATTTTAATGTTGAAAAAATTGCTGAAGCAGCTTATACATCTCCTGCATCGGTTGTTAGAATGTGTAAGAAGTTAGGGTATAATGGATTCAAAGATTTTAAAATTGATTTTATTTTAGCTAACGCAAAAGTAGAAATACCTGAAAACAGAGAATATAAAGATGTAATTTTAACTAAATCTTCCAATCAAGGTAAATTAGTAATTGAGAATAACATTAGAATCTTAGAAGAAACACTAAAATTGCATGATGAAAAGTCATTAAGTAAGGCAGCACACATTATTATGAAATCTCGTAAAATCCTTATTTTTGGTAAAGGGTCTTCATATTTAGTATGTAAAGATTTAGAAATGAAATTGCGAAGAATAAATAAGTTTTGTGTTGCTCAAGGTGAATCTCATGAACAGTTAGTAGATGCGTCTTTTATCAATCAAAATGACGTTGTTATCTTCGTTTCAAATTCTGGAACTACAAAAGAGATTATTAGTGCAGCTTTAGTAGCTAAAGATAATAAAGCTAAAATTGTTAGTATTGTAAAATTAGGATCGTCTTTATTAGCTGATTTATCAGATATTGTTTTATACACATCTTCGCTAGAAGGAGAGTTTAGAAGTGCAGCGATGACTTCAAGAATCTCACAGTTAGCTGTTGTTGATGCACTGTTTACTAATTGCGCGTTTATTGATATTGATCGATCAGTAAGAACTCTTGAAAGAACATTTAGAACATTCAAAAAATATAAAAGATAACATTAAAAGGCTCAGTAACGAGCCTTTTTTATTTTTTAAAAAGTTAATAGTGAAGTATTGTTTGTCTAAAAACAATATTTTTTTTTATTTTGAAAAAAACAACCTAAATACTTTCGTTTCTTTGATTTATAAGTATTTTAATTTATAATAAGGTTATGATAGGCGTGATAATATGAGAAAATTAGCTGTAGGTATTATGAGTGGGACATCTTTAGATGGAATTGACGTTGTAATAGCTGAAATTGAAGGCTCTTTTTTGACTACAAAATTGGAAGTAATAGCTTTTGAAACATTTGATTACGATAAAAAGCTATTAGAAAGAATAAAAAAAGGAATAAGTTTAGATGAAAGTAATTCGGAATTATTATGTAGTTTAAACTTTGAATTAGGATATGCTTACGCAGAAGTTGTTAAAAAGATTTGTAAGAATAATGATATTGATCTAGAGAGTATTGATTTTATTTCCTCTCATGGACAAACTATTTATCACATTACCGATGAAGAAAACGGAAACATTAAATCATCTTTACAACTAGGTGAAGGTTCAATAATTGCGAATTTATGTAATACAACCGTAGTATCAAACTTTAGAAGTGCTGATATTGCTGTAGGTGGACAAGGTGCTCCTTTAGTACCTTACGCTGATTTTGTATTATTTAAGGATAATGAAAAGACTCGTGTTATGAATAATATTGGTGGTATTTCTAATGTTACGGTATTACCGAAAAACGGAAGTATTAATAATGTAATAGCTTTTGATACTGGTCCTGGGAATATGATGATTGATTATGCTTGTAAAAAACTATTTAATGTTAAATATGATGACTTAGGAAAAATCGCAAGAAAAGGAAAAGTAATTCAGGAGATGTTAGATGAATTGCTATTAAATAAATTCTTTAGTTTAAAACCTCCAAAATCGACAGGTAGAGAAGATTTTGGTGATAAATACACTGATAAAATTAGAAATAAATTTGATTATTTAAGTAATGAAGATATTGTTTGCACTTTAACTCACTTTACAGCAATTTCAATTGCAGATGCATATAAGAAATTTATTCTCAATGATCTTGAAGTAGATGAAGTAATAATTTCTGGTGGTGGAGTTTATAATGATTTTCTCCTAGAACTTATTGAAGAAAATCTTCAAGGAACTAAGATTCTTAAGTTAGAAGATATTGGATATGATAGCTCAATTAAAGAAGCTCTTGCATTTGTTGTTTTAGGAAATGAAACATTGAATATGAATTATTCTAATGTTAAAAGTGCGACTGGTGCACGTAAAAATGTAATATTAGGACAAGTAAATTATGTATTAAAAGACTAATCAAACTAACGGAGATGATCTTATGAGATACATTGTTGCTTATGACGGTGGGGGAAGTAAAACTCACATCATGGTATTAAATTTACAAGGTGAGATCCTTTTTGATAAAGTTGGGGAAGGATCAAATCATCAATCACTTGGTGGAGAAAAATTCAAACAAGTTATTGGCGGATTATTTTTAGATGCTAAAAAGTTTTTAATAATCGAGAATAGTGATATTGAATTAATATATTTAGGATTATCAGGAGCTGATTTAGAATCTGATTTTGATAAGTTAAATAAAGCATGTGCTACTATTTTTAAAGATGTTCCTTTTAAAGTTGTAAATGATGCTTGGATTATAATGAGAAGTGGTCTTAACAAACCTTATGGAGCAGTTGCTATTTCGGGAACTGGTACTAATAGTGCTGCTATTAATCATCAAGGAGAAAGAGCTATTTTAAGATCTTTAGGATTTACTTTAGGAATTTATGGTGGCGGGTTAGATATTGCAAGAGAAGCGATGCATTATGCTTTTAGAGCAGATGAATTAACATATAAAGATACAGTGCTTAAAGATGAAGTGCTTAAACTATTCAATGTGAAAAGCATGGATGATATTGTAGATATGTTCTATCCGATAAATAACGTAGATCGAATTAAATTTGGTGAATTAACAAAGATAGTAAATGACTGTGCAATATTAGGAGATGAAGTATCACAAGATATTCTAACGAGAGTTGGTAAGACTTTAGGGTATCAAACAGCAGGAGTTATTCGACAAGTGGGAATTGAAAAAGAGAAAGTCCCAGTTGTTGTAGGAGGAAGAGTATTTTCAGGAAAATCATCATTACTATTAGATGAATTTACTATTAGTTTAAATAAAATATGTCCCCAAGCATATATTGTAAAACCAAAATATAAACCTGTTATTGGAGCATATTTAGCTGCATTAGATGAATTAAATATTAAACAAACTGAGGTTCATGATAAAAATCTAAAATGAAAGCTGGAATTTTTTATGAAAACAGGAATTAAAATAGTTACAATAGGAGGAGGATCATCGTATACTCCTGAACTAATTGAAGGTTTTATTAAAAGACATAATGAATTACCTGTTAGTGAAATATGGTTAGTAGATATTTTAGAAGGAAAAGAGAAATTACAAATTGTTGGTGAACTTGCCAAAAGAATGGTTAAAGAGGCAAATGTACCTATTGATATTCACTTAACATTAAATCGTAGAGAGGCATTGAAAAACGCTGATTTTGTAACAACTCAGTTTCGTGTAGGACAATTAGATGCACGTGTTCTAGATGAAAGAATACCGGCAAAATACGGAATGTTAGGACAAGAAACTAATGGCGCTGGTGGAGTTTTTAAGGCTTTAAGAACAGTTCCTGTAATCTATGAGATTATTGAAGACATTAAAGAATTATGTGAAGATGCCTGGCTTATTAATTTTACTAATCCAGCTGGTGTGGTAAGTGAAGCAGTATTTAGATATGCTGATTTTGATAGATATGTTGGTGTTTGTAATGTGCCAATTAATCTCCAAATTCATTTTGCAAGCGTATTAAATACAAAAACAAAAGATTTAATACCTTATATTGCAGGATTAAATCATATGTCTTATGTATTAAACGTATTTCATCACGGTAAAGATCGCCTTGATGAAATTATTGAAGACATAAATAGAAAACAAATAACAATGAAAAATATCGATCCATTAGCTTGGGATTATAAATTTGTTAAGGAGTTAGGTGTTTATCCAAGTCCTTACCATAAATATACGTATTACTTTGATGAAATGTTAAAGAAATTTTTGGTTAGTTATAAGAATGGTGAAACTAGGGCAGAACTTGTTAAAAAGATAGAGGCTAGTTTATTTGAAAAATATAAAGATCCTAATTTAAAAGTTAAGCCACAAGAACTAGAAGAACGTGGAGGAGCTTATTATAGCGATGTAGCGTGTAATGTAATAAGTTCAATATATAACGATAAAAGAGATTATCAAGTAGTTAACACAATTAACAATGGACATATAACTGATCTTCCAGAAGGTTGTGCAATCGAGATTACGTGTCGTATTACTAAAGATGGGCCAGTTCCTGTTCATATTGGGGAATTACCTCTTCAAATAAGAGGGATAATTCAAGAGACTAAAGCATTTGAAGAATTATTAGTAGATGCTATTTATGAAAAAAATCTTGATAAAGCATTACTTGCATTACAAATTAATCCTTTTGTAAAATCAATTGAAAATGCTCGACTAGTATTTAAAGATTTAGTTGAAGCACATCGTCAATACTTAGACTATTATTTCGAGGTGGAAAAATGAAATTATTTAAATTTAAAGACAGTACAGAACCAATTAACTATTTAGATACAACAAAACAAATTGATATTCCTGAAAAATATATTTCTAAGGAGTTTAGAGCTGTATGGGTTTCTAATGTTGTTAATATTGATTTACCAACAACAGAAAATATTGAGGAGTATCAAGAAAGAGTAATTACTCTATTTGATACTTTCAAAGAGTTCAATTTGAATAGTGTTTTTTTCCAAGTAAGAACTAATAATGATGCTTTTTATGAATCAAAATTAAATCCTTATAGTAGATATCTAACAGGAAAAGAAGGATTAAAACCTCCTTTTGATATTTTAAAATGGGTTATTGAGGAAGCAAGATTACGAAAGTTAGAGTTTCATGCATGGTGTAATCCTTATCGTATTTCAACTAATGGGAAGTTATCAATTGATGATTACTTAAAAACATGTGATGATAATAACTTTGCGAAGAAATATCCAGAAGTTATTGTGTTAGATAAAGGCGGCAAGTTAATTTTAAATCCATGTAAAATGGAAGTTAAGAAATTTGTTATTGATTCTATGGTTGAATTAGCTACTAATTACGATATTGATGGGATTCATTTTGATGATTATTTTTATCCGTATAGTGGGTTACATGAAACTGTTAATGATTTAAATGATTATGAAAATCGAGAAGACAAATCACTTTCTTTAGGTGATTTTAGAAGAATGAATGTTGATGAAGTAATTAAGGGTGTTTATGATGCTATTAAAAATGTTGATTCAAAACTTAGATTTGGAGTTAGTCCGTTTGGAATCTGGAAAAATAAAAAATCAGATAAATTAGGATCGAATACTGCTCCAGCATGTAGTGAAAGTTATTATGGACAATATGCTGATGCATACAAATGGGTTAAAGATGAAATAATCGATTATATTGTACCGCAAGTTTATTGGGAATTAGGTCATAAAATTGCACCATTTGCAGATATTTGTGATTGGTGGGCAAAAATTTGTGAAAATACAAATGTTGATTTATACATTGGACACGCAGCGTATCGCTATGGTAATGATGGTGAATTTGAGAATAAGTTAGAAGTAGTTAATCAAGTTAAATATGCAAATGAATTTAGCGCAGTAAAGGGAAATGTCTTTTTTACAGCTAAGACATTTTTGGATAAAGAAAAAGCACTTCCAGGAATGGAAGAACTAAAGAAATTATTAAACGAGGTGTAATCTGATGAGAAAATTAAAATTGATATTACTATTTCTTACTATTTTCACAGTTATAGGTATTACTAGTAATCGAGAAGTTGATTCTAGTACAGAACTGGAAATACTACAAAGAGATGGAAGTAATGTAACACATTTTGGATCGACTGATCCAGTAATGATTCCTGTAACTTATACTGAAAAAAGTAATGAGTTTAGAGGTGTATGGGTGACAACTGTTTATAATTTAAACATGCCACAACATACTAGTGAAACACAATATAAAGCAGCATTTCAAGATTTAGTTGATGAAGTTCTTGCTGCTAATATGAATGTAATCGTTTTTCAAGTACGTCCTCAAAGTGATGCTTTTTATGATTCAGCTTACGCTCCTTGGAGTAGATGGCTTACGGGTACCGAGGGTGTTAATCCAGGTTGGGATCTTATTCAGTATATGATCGATACAAGTCATGCTAATGGAATTGAATTTCATGCTTGGCTTAATCCGTACCGTGTTGCTAATTCATCATCAAGTGAAGCGACAGTGTTATCAGGATTACATAGTGAAAACTTTGCGAAACAAAATCCTGATTTAGTTATTGCAGGAGATCTTGATTCTAATAGTAGATATCCATATATTTTGAACCCTGGGGAACCAGCAGTAAAGACATATATTAGAGATGTTATTACAGAATTAATTACTATTTATGATGATATTGATGGAATTCATTTTGATGATTATTTTTATCCGTCTTATGGGATGAGTTCAGATACTGCAACGTATAATACATACAAATCGTCAGGACAAACAATAGAAGATTGGCGAAGAGAAAATGTCAATGATATAGTTAGAGGTATCAAAGAAGATATTGATGCTTATAATGTAACTAATAGTACAAGTATTAGATTTGGAATTAGTCCTTCTGGTATCTGGAAATCAGGATTACCTGATGGTTCAAATACTTCGACATCTGCACATCAAAGTTATCCCCAACAATTTGCGGATACTAAAAAATGGGTTGAAGAGGAATGGGTTCATTATATTTGTCCCCAAATTTACAGAGATTTTACACATTCTCTTGTTCCTTATGCTGACCTTGTAGACTGGTGGGTTAGTGTTGTACGTGGAACAAATGTCGATTTAATAATTGGCCAAGGTATATATAAAAACAATGATTGGATTGCTGGTGAGATTAAAGATCATTTAAGATATAATCAAAAGCATCCAGAAATAATTGGTGAAATGATGTATTCAGCATCATATTTAGATTTGTCACAAATGACTGATGTTGTTAATGATTATTGGACTGCAAAGCCTATCAATATTTGGGAAACTAGTGGTGTTGGAGATCCAACTATAGAAATTAGTGGTACTGGTAATTATCCATATTATCAAAATGCTACTATCACATTAAGTACTGATAGTTCTTCATTGCTGTATAAAATTAATGATGGTTCATGGATTACTTATACTACTCCAATTATTCTAACTACTGAAGGAGAATATATAATTTACTATAAAAACGTTGAATCTAGTGTTGAATTTAATGAAACTATTTATATTGATTTAACAGCACCTAATGATCCTAATATAAATATAGTTGGTGATTTTGATGGAAAATACTACATTGAAGAAATATCAGTTGAACTAATAACTGATGATAGTAATAATAAAATAATGTTCCGTCTTCATAATGGATCTACTTGGTCTGAATGGGCTGATTATGTTGATCCTTTAGATATTATTTTTAATGCTACATATACTTTAGAATGGTACGCTGTAGATCAAGCTTTAAACGTATCGGATACTAAAGATATAAGAATTAAGATGGATATACCACCTAATGAACATACAATAAATGTTGTTAGAGACGGAAAAATTGTAAACTATTACGAGACTTCTAATCCAATCATATTACCAAGTGAATATACTGAGAAAACCGAAGAAATTCGCGCTGTTTGGGTTGCAACAGTTGGAAGTATTGATATTGGTTACCATATATCAGAAGCAGATTATAAAGCAAAATTAATTAGAATATTAGATGTAGTTGAAGCTAATAATTTTAATACGATATTCTTCCAAGTAAGACCGATGAATGATGCATTTTATCCATCTTCTTATGCACCATTTTCAAGATATCTTACAGGTATTGAAGGAGTGGACCCAGGTTGGGACGTTTTAGAATTTTTAATTGAAGAAGCTCATCTAAGAGGAATCGAGGTCCACGCTTGGCTTAATCCTTACCGTGTATCTACGGGAACTACTTCTAAAGAATCACAGCTTGCTTTACTACATGATGATAACTTTGCGAAACAAAATCCCGATTTAGTTCTTGCTGATAAACAAGGGAAATTAATTTTAAATCCAGGGGAAGCACAAGTTCAAGCATATATAAAAAATGTCATTTCAGAATTAATAGCTAAATACGATATTGACGGTATTCATTTTGATGATTATTTCTATAGTTATAACGGAATGTATGATACCGAAGATGCTGAAACATATGAAAATAATAAATTGCCAGGACAATCTTTAGATGACTGGCGTCGTGAAAATATAAATACCATAGTTGAAGATATATTTAATATAATTGAATCTCATAATACAACTAATGACAAAAATGTTAAATTTGGAATTAGTCCATTTGGTATTTGGGCTTCAGGTGGAACTGATGGTTCAAATACATCACCATATGCTCTTCAAAGTTATAAAGATCAATACGCTGATTCTAAGAAATGGGTTGAAGAAGGATGGCTTCACTATATTCTTCCACAGCTTTACTGGGAATTCGAACATAATGCTGCACCGTTTGCTGATTTAGTTGATTGGTGGGCAGACTTATGTGATGATAGTGGAGTTGATTTAATTGTTGGTCATGGCTTCTATCGTTATGATAACGATACATGGGACAATGATAATGAATTATTAGAACAAATGCGCTATATCTCACAATATGATAGTGTTATTGGTAGTTCGTTCTTTACTTATAATACTTTACTAAGTTTAGATCCTGAAGTTGTACAAGCAATTGATCGTTTAAATAATTACTATTGGACAGAATATGCTACATTCCCTTGGGAAAGTGATGTTGTTAAAGCTGATCCTGTATGTGAAGTTGATCAAACATTGATTGATGGTGAATGCATTGATAACCCACCAGTATGTACAGTTGATCAAACATTGATTGATGGTGAATGCATTGATAATCCACCTGTATGTACAGTTGATCAAACACTAGTTGACGGTGAATGTATTGACAATCCTCCGGTTTGTGAAATAGATCAAACATTAGTTGATGGAGAATGTATTGACAATGAACCTGTTTGTGAAACGGATCAAACACTATTAGAAGGCGAATGCGTTGATAACTCACTGATATGCGATTCTGGATACAATCTAGTTGATGGTGAATGTCAGCTTGTGTATGTACAAAGAACAGGTTGTTTTTCAACAATAGGGTCTAGTAAATCAATTGTTGTCTTACTGACATCATTTGGAGGAGCGATATTCTTTATATATAGAAAGTTTGTTCTTAAATAATGTTTAAAGAGATTAAAGAACTATTATCTGAAGGAGTTAAAAGTAAACATTTCCCAGGAGCAAGTTATGCCATTGTAAATAAAGATGGCTTACTTCATTCTGACTTTGTAGGATATAAACAAACATATCCAGATAAAATTCTTAATCAAGGAAATGAAATATATGATTGTGCTTCATTAACAAAAGTCATAAGTACAACAACAATGGTAATGAAACTAATAGAAGAAGATAAACTAACACTTAATTCAAAAGTGATTAGTTTTCTTCCTATGTTCAAACATAAAGATATAACTATTTACCATTTACTAACTCATACATCAGGATTACCAGCAGATATTCCTAATGCAAGAGCGTTAAGAAATAAAGAAGAAGTGGTTAGTAAAGTTTTTCAGTTTGAATTAATAAATGAAATAGGAAAACATATTGTTTATTCTGATATAGGATTTATTTTACTAGGATTTATTATTGAGAAAATCACTTGTAAACCTTTAGATGAATATGCAAAAGAAGTTATCTTTTTACCTTTAAATATGAGTGACACTTCTTATAATCCTAATAAGGAATTATGTGCTCCAACAGAATACCGAGTGCATTAAATGGTATTAGTGGACACGCGGGATTATTTTCAACACCAAAAGATATCGCTAAATTTATTTTATCAATTCTAAATAATGATGAAGTAGTACTAAATAATGATACAGTAGATGAACTTTTTAAGTTACGTGAAACCGATACAGGTAAGTCGGGTAATTTGTTAGTGAGGGCGCTTGGTTGGGATAAGCCAACTAAAGGTGGAACTGCGGGAGATAATGTATCTTTTGAAGACACAATTGTTCACACAGGTTTTACTGGTTGTAACATGTGGATTGATCGAAAAAAAGGATTAGGATTTGTGATGTTAAGTAATGCGATTCACCCAAAAAGAGTAAAAAATGGTATAATTAAATATCGTAGTAAAATAGGAAATATTATTACATTAATGGAGGTTAAAGAATTATGATGAAGAAAATATTAAGTTTTGTGATGGTACTGCTAATAGGACTTTCATTAGTAGCGTGCAATGAAGAGATTATACCTGTAGAGATTACAATTGATTTAGATACGGTAAACGTAACTATTATTGAAGGAGAATCATATCAAATTACATTTGAAACAAATGATGATTTAGGACTTTTTTTCTATAGTGATGATGGAACTATTATTCTTGTCGATAGTGATGGAATAGTAACTGCAATTGGCGATGGAGAAGCGATTGTAACTGTTAAATCAAAAACTGATTCTTCGGTTAGTGTTGATGTTACGATTACAGTTAGAAAAATAATTAGTTTAACGGCTGATGTTGAAAGTATTACTTTAAC
>LGVE01006168.1_pt1 | contig 19374 bp, 11 predicted proteins | sample 469871 | NCBI WGS metagenome assembly LGVE01 (sample SAMN03893561, study PRJNA290197) | marine sediment metagenome | material: sediment; isolation source: combined push core samples #3730, #5133, and #5579 collected at Hydrate Ridge | place: Pacific Ocean: Hydrate Ridge | reverse complement strand
AATATTTATCAAACCCTCTGTGTAAGGGCCAATTATGTTTCGGACTATCCTGCTCACATTCATCATCTTTATTTACATGCCATTTTCCACTAATATAGGTAGAGTAGCCTGCGTTTTTCAATACCTCTCCTAATGTAACACATTGATTATTAAGTTCTCCTCTATAACCTGGTTGCTTATGATCTACCCTTGTCATCCAACCTAAACCAGTTTGATGGGCATATAAACCTGTGAGTAATGAGGCTCTGGTTGGGCAGCATCTTGATGTATTATAAAACTGTGTATAACGCAAACCATTATCAGCCAATTTATCGAGATTTGGAGTTTCAATTTCACTGCCATAACTTCCTATATCAGAAAAACCCATATCATCAGCTAAAATCAAAACAATGTTGGGTCTATCATCAGATGGATTGATAGTTTTTACTCTGGTTTTTTCTTTGCAAGAAATAAAAGAAATAAAAACGACTACTAAAATGAACTTGCTAATATTTGATTTCATAATTGGATTTGTTTTTGGATTAATTTTTTATCAACTTTTTAGTTAATACCCCTTTATCTGTACTAATTTTAACAAAATAAATTGATGGTTTTAATTGACTAACATCAATATTTGTAGAGGAGTCTTTAACTACTAAAACTTGTTTTCCTGTCACATCAAAAATCTGAATCTCATTTATCTTTTCTTGTGTAGAAACCAATACGATATTAGTTACAGGGTTTGGATACAACTCAAATACGCCTTTAAACTCATTATCGTCAACAGCCAAAATAGGATTTAAAACTTCAATCACTATCATTGAAAACATGTTGGCATTAAAAGTTGTTGTCACCGTATTTGTTTGAGATTGAATATTACTATGTCCTTGATACACCCCAAAAACATAAGGTTGTGTTGACCAATATTGTGTAAGGTTCATGGTATTTATATATGTAAACAAGTTATCTACTTTAATATTTGCATACGCATTTTCATCAATATTTAAAATTACCAAAGTCTCTTTTTCTGAACTTTTAAATTTATATCCATACAAGGATTCTACTCCTGTAACCGCATCTGGGTTCGTGTTAAAATTGATTTTTTGCATTGTGGTCATATCTGCAGATGCCATAGAAAATAAATAAGATGTAATACCTACTGGTGCAAATCTCATTGAAGCCGCTGTAGTATTTACCACATCTTGATCTGTAACGTGATGATAATCAAGCTGCCCAACTTTATCACCTCTATCTATAAAACTCAAGGTTGTTGCTGCTGCACGTAATCCACCAGCCCAAGTTTCTTCGGCATTCTCTTTTGTAGCCCCATATTCAGTATACCAAATTTTATATTGACTAGGATTTTGATCATAATCGGCTTGTTTATCTCTTGGGTATGTAATTCCATCTGCAATTGCAACTACGGCTCCTGCATTGTCAAAAATCGGAGTTTCATCTGCGGGATCTGTTGGGTATTTATTAGTAATATAATGATGTTGCGTTAAAGCATATACATCGTTTTTTAAAGTTGCATAGGTAGCGTTGTTTTGTAACTCGTCATAAATAGTGTTATTCCAACTTTCTCTGGAAGAAGTTCCATTTCCTCTTCTTGTTGTTACTAAAGCAAATTTCATAGTTGGATATACTGCTATAATTTGGCTCACTACTTCTTTACATTGGTCTAAATAAAATTTCGCATTCGTTTCGGTTGCTAATTTTTTATCATTGTGTTCATAAGGGACATTATTAGTAGTATCCCAACCTGAATAGTATTTTCCTCCAGATTCTACAATTTCAAATATTCCTCCCTCTTCATTTCCGAAATAGAATTCATTTCCAACCTCAACGGCATAAGGTGTTTTTCCTTGTGTTACAAACTCAGCAATTGCGGCAAGCATATCTGTGATTTTCAAATTTAAAGTTGCTGTACTTTTTAAAACAGCCTCAGTTGCATTCACATCTACACCAGTTACAGTTGTAGGTCTTGCAATATTAACTACATATATTGCCTTAGTTCTAACAGGTAAAGCACTTATAAAATCAGAAACTAACACCACTTCTTTAGAATTCATATTTTTTCCAGAATTTGGAATAAATTCTCCTGTACTCCAATCCCAATAATTTGCTTGTGTACCTCCTGGATATCGTACAATATCAGGGTTCATTGTTGCAAGTAAAGGCTTAAATGTTGGGTCTGTCCAAAAGGGAGCTCCTGCAGATGGACCGTCTGATCGTCTATTAAATCCAATTAATAATTCGGTTTTATCACGCTTAGCATCTAATGTTGTTGTGTTTTGAGCAAAGAAACTTATGCTTATAAAAAATATAAAAAGGGGAGTGATTTTTTTTATCATTGTTAGTTTATTTTTTTATCAACTTTTTAGTTGACACTCCATTATCTGTTATAATTTTTAAAATATAAATTGACGATTTTAATTGGCTAATATCAATTGTCATTGTAGGGTTTTTAATCTGCAAAACTTCTTTCCCTGTAAGATCAAAAATCTGAACTGTATTGATATTCCCTTGATAAGAAATGCTCAAGATATCATTAACAGGATTAGGATAAATATGTATTATTTTTTTCAATTCTTCTGAAGCTATACTAAGTGTTGAAAGTGATACTGCATTAGATTGAGTAGACTCATTAAAAGAACGATCTTCTGCTGTTACATAATACGAATATAAAAATCCATTTTGAACAGTAGTATCAGTATATATTTCTTGATAAATTGTATCAGATAGTAGGGTGTAAGCACCTCCGTTAATTGATCGGTATATTTTATATATTGCAATGCTTGTATTTACTGATGCTGCATCTGTTGAAGCATTCCATGTTAAAGTAGGATTTGTTTGGCCTCCTGTAATACTTAAATTTGTTACAACAGTTGGAGCATTATTATCAATAACCGTTAAAAAGTATTCTTGTCCTAATATAATTCCATTATTGAGATCATTACCATTATTATCACCGGCATCTTTATATACTTCATATCCAGCAGCAATTGCTTTTACCCACAAATCATCAAGGCCAACTTTTTGATTTGCTAAGTCTTCCTCCACTGTTGGCAGGCCATCTATATATAAACTATAATATGTTTTGGTTGCATCTATAAAAGATTTTAATGGATGGTCTAAAAAAGGCATCACATTAGTATAATCTAGAGTAATAAATTTAATATGTACTTTATTATTTTTATCTAGTTTCTTTTGATCTGAACCAACTGGGTAGTTGAAGAACTTGTAACGTACTGCAAATTGATATGTTGTGCCTTCAAGTACTACTTCAAAGGGATGTATTGGTGCTATATTGTTACCATTCCCATCATCAACAAAACCATCACGACATATCCAATTGTATGCACCACCTTGACCAGCATCTGTTTTTTTTGGTTTATCAACAAAATCATATTCTTCATAACGCTGAAATTCTATTACCAAATCATAATCACGATCTGCTGATACTGGTTCGTCATTTTGTGCCCCACTATCAAAAATTACATTGATAGTTGCCCACCAATGGTCATTTGGACCATCAACGCCTAACTGATATGGTTTCCATTTAATTCTATAATTAATATCAATATTTTGTATTTGGGCAGGCATGCCACATGCAGCAAAAACACCTGGATAATACGTACCTCCTTTTTTATAAGACCCTACTTTACCACTTGGATATCCATCAACATTAGAACCTCCATCAGAATTATGATACACTACCTCAAAAGCGGCACCTTTTGTACTAACATCAGCAGGTTCATATGTCATTGGAGACGGAATTGTTTCCTCAAATAAATCGTTTGTAAGTATATAGTTATGATTTGCATCTAAAACTGTAACTCGCTCCGTAACGGTTGTTTGGCTGTAGATATTGATGTGTGAGATTACAACAAATAATAAGGATACTATTTTTTTCATGCTTAATAGAGTATTGTTTTACATGTTTAATATTTTTAGGTATTTACTTCATTATTTCATGATCTAACTTTACAGGAGAAGTGCCTTTAAAATTTATTTCACCTGTTAAAGCGTCAACCACAGCTTTTTGCGAAAACTCGTCAATGCTATAAGCGTTTATTCTAATGGATGCATTGTCAAAATAAAAGTTTACATAATATGGATTACTATAAGAAATTGCTATTATTTCTTCTTGAGGTAACATACCCATCGTCCAAAGTCCTAGCGATTCTTCATTTTTTAACATCGATGCACCTAACGGATTGAAATATCGATTTTCAAAAGCGACAATAATTTTATCATACTGATCAAAAAATGAGATGTTATCCTGCCATGCAAAAAAATTTGGATTATGAATTAATGTATCTACCACAAATCCTTTTTCTTTTAATAATTTTTGAGTATAAGTAAACTCTTTAATTCTATCAATATGACTTAAATTTACGATGGCTATTTTTTTAATTTTATTTGGATTTAGCGGAATCTCATTTTGATTATCTGCTAACAATGTCACTGCATTATTTGCCACTGTTTGTGCTGTAGATTTTATTTTATTTAATTCATTGTTAGTTATTTGATAAAGGATATCTTCTTTTTTTTCTAGCAATCCATATTTTTCACGAACTCCCCATATTCTTTCAACAGCATCATCTAATCTTGACATAGGAATATCTCCTCTTTTAATACGAACTTCAACAGAGTCTAGATAAGATAGTGCTGGCCATAATACTAGATCAACTCCCGCCTTAAATGATTCGATTGATGTTTCTAATTCATTTTTATAATAACCACCAACGCCTCCCATATTTAAGGCATCTGACATAATTACTCCGTTAAATTTCATTCTCTTCTTCAACAAGTCAACCATCAATTCTTTTGAAAGGGTAGCTGGCGGATAAACTCCTTTTATTTTTTCTTTTTGATAGGCAGGAAAACGGATATGTCCAACCATAATACAAGCGGTGCCATCATTAATTAAATTCTGATACAGCGTACCAAAACTCTCATTCCATTCATCCATAGATAAATTGTTTGCTGACGTAATAAAATGTTGATTTTTCATGGTAGCACCATCACCTGGAAAATGTTTTATAGTTGCCACCACATTTTGAGATTTCATTCCCTCAATCTGCGATTTTAAAAGTGGATATGCTCTAGTTACATCATCAGAAATTGCACGTTCTATTACCAGATTTTGTAGCGGATTTATATTTAAATCTGCCACAGGATGCAGCAACCAATTAATACCTAATGTTGATGCTTCTTTGGCTATGGCATTTCCAAATCGATATGCTAACTCAGTATTATTTGCAGCACCCAATGCCATTAAAGAAGGTAAGTGGGTATACTCTGAATACGTACTTCCAACTCCGCGCTCAAAATCTTCAGTAATTATTAGCGGTAAGCGAGAGGCACCTTCATATTCCTTTACTATTTTTTGAATATTTGGAATTACATTGGCTCTTGGTTTTACATATAAAAATTTCCAATCTGGAATAAATAATCCACCAACAGGATATTCTTTCATCATGTTTTCTATAGTACCAAATTGCTGAATCTGCTCATCGTAGTACACTCTAATAATCATGGTTTGACCAATCTTTTCTCTTATGGTCAAGCTTTTCCATAAAGTGTCTTTTGGAGTGAAATTATAGGAGATTGCTTTGGGCAACTCTTTACTGATTATGTCGGTTTTCTTTTTATTATCACAACTTGATGTAATTAAAGTAAAAAGAGTAAAACATGCTATAAACCAACTGATATTTGGTATGTGTTTTATCATGTTATGATCCAAGAGTTACTAATACACTATAAGTTTTTCCTTTTTCTAAAACGGAAATTAGCTGACCATCAATTTTATTGCCATTAATAGTAATTTCTTTTACTCCTTTTGAAACATGATCGGGATTCACAACTTCAATATTTAAAGTATAGCCTCTGAATTTTCTTTTCACTTTAAAGCCATCCCATTCTTTAGGAATACAAGGATCAATCTCTAAACCATTAAATGTGGGTCTGATTCCCAGTATATGTTGTGTAATAGCAGCATAATTCCAAGCTGCTGTTCCGGTTAACCAAGAGTTCTTTGCTTCACCAGGCTTAAAAGCATCTTTACCAGCAATCATTTGAGAATAAACATAAGGTTCTGTTTTATGTAATTCCTGTATATCTTCAATAAATGCGGGTGTAATTTTTTTATAGTAATCATACGCCATATCACCACGACCTAATTTGGTTTCTGCTATCATAATCCAAGGATTATTGTGACAGAATATTCCGGCATTTTCTTTATATCCGGGTGGATATGTGGAAATCTCACCCATTTCAATATGGTATTTTGTAAAGGCAGGATTATTTAAAACTATACCATATTTGGTATCTAATCGCTCCTTAACTGCATCCAATGCTTTTTCAGGCATTCCTTTTTCTGTACCTATTTCCGCCATGGAACACCAACCGTTAGATTCAATAAATATTTTTCCTTCTTCATTTTCCTTACTTCCTATTTTATTACCATAAAAATCATAAGCACGTAAAAACCATTCTCCATCCCAACCCTTTTGTTTTACAGCTTCCACCATTTTATCCACTTCTTTTTGTGCTCTTGCTGCTTCTTTATCTTTTCCTATCACTTTACAAAGTTCTATATAGTCACGACCATAATACACAAATAAACCTGCTATCATTAGGGATTCAGCTTTAGATCCTTCTGAATTATTTTCTGTAGTTTGGAAAGATTCGTTAGGGTCATTTGAGAAACAATTTAAATTTAAACAGTCATTCCAGTCCGCACGTCCTATTAAAGGCAAACCATTTGGTCCTAAATTATTTACTACATGATTAAAAGATACAGTTAAGTGATCGAACATAGTTTGTGCCAAACTCTCATCATTATCAAAAGGAACCATTTCCTCTAAAATAGTAAAATCGCCTGTTTCTTTAATATAACTTGTTGCCCCAAGGATCAACCACATTGGGTCATCATTAAATCCACCACCTACTTCGTCATTACCCCGTTTTGTAAGTGGTTGATATTGATGATAACACCCACCATCAGGAAACTGAGTGGAGGCAATATCAATGATTCTCTCTCTTGCTCTTTCGGGTGCGAGGTGTACAAAACCTAGTAAATCTTGATTGGAATCACGAAATCCCATACCTCGTCCAATTCCACTTTCGAAAAAAGAGGCAGATCTAGAAAAATTAAAGGTGATCATATTCTGATACTGGTTCCAAATATTAACCTGTCTATCCAATCTATCATCACCGGAATCAATAGTGAATATTTCTAATAATCCATCCCAATAGGTTCTGAGTTCAGTCAATGCTGCATCTACTTTTTCTGTTGTATCAAACTTGGCTAATAATTCTTTTGCTTTGGTTTTATTGATTATCCCTTTAGATTCCCATTTGTCAGCTTCTTCGTTTTCAACATATCCTAAAACAAAAATTAGATCTTTAGATTCTCCTGGTTGCAATTCAACCTCAATATAGTGTGATGCTATTGGTGACCAACCATGGGCAACAGAATTTTTAGGTTCTCCTGCTAAAACCACTTGCGGATCAGCATGTGTATTATACAGTCCTACAAAAGTTTCTCTATCTGTATCAAAACCATTTATTTCTGTATTAACCGAATAAAAAGAATAGTGATTACGGCGTTCTTTATATTCGGTTTTGTGATAAAGGGTTGATCCATCAACCTCTACTTCTCCTGTACTCCAGTTGCGCTGAAAATTTTCCATATCAGAAGCTGCATTCCATAAAGCCCATTCGGTATATGAAAAAAATTTAAACTTTTTAACTTTATCAGAAGTATTGCTCAATGTGACTTTCTGAATTTCTGCCCAGGTATCTAAAGGAACAAAAAAAAGTACTTCTGCACTAATTCCGTTTTTTTCTCCTTTAATTTTGGTATAGTTCATACCGTGCCTACACTCATAATTGTCTAACTCCGTTTTAGAAGGTTTCCATCCTGGGTTCCAAACTGCTTCTCCATCATTGATATAGAAATAACGTCCGCCATCATCCATTGGCACATTGTTATATCTGTATCGGTTCAATCTTCTGAATTTTGCGTCTTTATAAAATGAGTATCCTCCGGCAGTATTTGATATTAAGGAAAAGAAATCCGTATTCCCTAAATAGTTAATCCAAGGGAATGGTGTTGCTGGATTTGTAATTACATACTCTTTGTTTTGATCATCAAAATGTCCGTATTTCTTCATGGTTTTTTATATTATCTCTGAGTTCCTTATTTTATATTTCAGTTTCAATAACTAAAATACTTCTTTTTCTTTCTTTGAAAAAATTATAAATTACTCAATTCTTTACTTCTTCTATCGTTTAATTCAGTTGTTATTTCATCCATTTTGTCTTGATTTAATGGATATAGTGTCATAAATACCGCAGCTATCAAAGCAATTACAGCAGGAATCCAACTCATCAACATTTTTATTCCTGGAATAGCTCCTTGTATAGCAACTGCATCTTGTCCGCTATAATGAAAAGCTGCCAATACAAATCCGATAATAGCTCCCGCTATACCTCCACCAAATTTTGTAGCAAATGAACCTGCAGAATAGACTAACCCTGTAGCTCTACGCCCATTTTTAAACTCAGAATAATCCGCTGCATCCCCAAGCATGGTAAAAAATAAAGTTGGAAATATTGCTGCACCAAATTCAGAAATAATTCCTAAAGCAAAAATTCCTGTTATATCTTCCGGTCCCATAAAAATCAATAAAGCATTAACTACACCTGAAAATATAAGAGAATAGATAAAAAGTCTTTTTTTGCCAAATTTCTTACTCAATGGAGCTGTGGCCATTGCTCCTAAAACTGAAGCTACCATAAGACCAATCATAAATGATGCTGCTAGCAACTGCTCATGCAGATAATGTGAAAAATATATGACAACAATACCTTGCTTGATGGAATTGTAAACATTGAATAATAATCCTATTACCAGGAGTACCAACCAGGGTTTATTACTTATCAAATCTTTGAAATCTTGTTTTAAATTTGTTTCCTGATGCTTTGGCGGTTTTATACGCTCTTTTGTGCTTAGAAAAGTGATAATCATTAAAATAGCTAAGAATATAGACATCAGATACATGGAATAACTATAACCTTTATTTTGATTGATAACCGAAATACTTTCAGATACTATCTCATTTTCTCCAGTTAAGATAAATGAATACTCCTTACCGGATTCCATAGAAAAACTTTTTCCTTTAGTAGGAATATCGGATTCATGATTGTTATCATTCCAACTAAACAAAGCAATATTATTCTCTGTACTAATTTGTGCATTTTCAATAAAAGCATTGGAAGCTACGGTTACTTCATATTTATCTGTATCTAATTTAGTTACGTTAATCGTAGGATCTACATTACCAAAATAAACAACCAAATACAACAAAGCTCCCTGAACGATCATACCTCCCAAAAAGGCACCTACCATTCTATAGGAACCAATACTGGTACGCTCTTTATCATCTCCTGTCATCACCGCCATAAGTGCTCCATATGGCACATTATTAGCGGTATAAATTAGTGTAAATAAAATATAAGTAGCATAAGCATATATGATTTTTCCAGAATCTGTAAAATTAGGAGCTGTAAAAAGTAAAGATAAAATAACTCCTAAAGGTATTGCTGTCCATAAAATCCAGGGGCGAAATTTACCGTATTTTGATTCTGTTCTATCTCCAATAATTCCCATTACTACATCACTTATTCCATCACTAAATCTGGCAACAAGAAAAAGTAAACCAACTGCAGCCGGATTCAATCCAAATACATCTGTGTAAAAAATAAATAAGAAAGTTACAACACCTCTCCATGCGATATTAGCTGCTCCATCTCCAAGAGCATAGCCAATCTTTTCTTTAATTGATAATTTTTGATTCATAAAACCCATTTTAGCTTTGTAGATATATAATATGCAATGTTATCATACTATAAATATATAAACGGGGATTAATGGGTATTGTTTAGGGTGATATGGACTAAGAATGTACTATTACTAAATTAGTACTCAAATAAATTTAAGCTTATCAAACGACCTGTTCAATATTTTTTTATTATCAACTTCCAGCCATTTATCTAAAATTGTAGCGTAAACTGATCTAAAATCAATGGAATATTTTAGATCTCCATTACTATCTAACTGCGAAAGATTTGGATCTTCATTATAGAATCCTTGTTTCTTTAAGTTTTTACCGATAATAAAAAGATTGTTCGCAGCACCATGATCTGTTCCGGAAGCGGCATTCTGTTTTACTCGTCTTCCAAATTCAGAAAAAGTTAAGATTACTGTATCTTTAAAAGCGTCGTTTTGATCCAGATCTTTTACAAATACCTCCATAGAATCACTATAGATTTTTAATAATCTGTTTTGTTTATTTTTTTGGTTTGCATGTGTATCAAATCCTCCCATAGAAACAAAATAGACCTTACTTTCTAAATTTGAATTAATAAATTGGGCTGTTGTTTTAAGCTGCTTGCCAAAAGGTGTGTTAGGGTATTCCGTTTTATTCTTATACGTTTTTGAATTCTCAAAGATATATTTTGCTGATGATTCTGCCTCTACCATTGTTTTATATAAATAACCGAGGTTATGCTCGCTCAAATGTTTATCATTTTGACGATCTAATATTTTTTTAAAATATGGAGCCTGAGTGTTCCTAAACAAAATAGCAGGATTTTTTGTTGCTATTCCATTCAATGTATTTCCCTTCATGATTAATGATAAACTATCATCTAATTCAATACCGGAATAGGCTTTTACTCCATAAGAATCTATAAACCGACCTAACCAACCTGAATTTAAATACTCATTTGGATCACTTGCTGTTTGCCAGATATCAGATGATCTAAAGTGTGATCTGTTTGGATTTGGATATCCAATATTATTTATAATTGTTAAAAATCCACGATCATATAAGTTTTTTAAAGGCGCCAGATTTTCATTGAAACCAAGCTCATCAGTAGCTTTAATTATACTTGATTTAGAAATAGAAATTTCAGGTCTGTTTCTGTAATAGATATCATTTCTAAAAGGAATTATGGTATTTAGCCCATCATTCCCACCAGCCAATTGTACAATTACAAGTTTTTTATTCCCTAAGAATCTTGTATCCATACCTTCAAAAGCTTTTACAAAATTTGGAACAAATAGCAAACTGCTTGCCAATACATTATTTCTTAAAAAATCTCTTCTTTTCATATGCTGTTTTTAGCAAAGTTGATACTCTGGTAACGACATTAATTGAATACAATATTCTTTATTGCTTTCAATTTTTAAATTAGATAAAAAGGCATTCGTGTCAAAATCAATTTTTGAAACTATCAATAATCGCTTTAATTCTTCTGAACTTAAATTACCGTATTCATTTTCAAAATCATCCCAGGAAGCATTTATCTTAAAAAATTTAGTTTTGCTCTTTTTCCTGTTGTAATATTTTTCATAGGTGTCTTTATAATCTCCTTTTTCATCAAGATTAATTACGCCATTATTTAGAAGTATAGATGGAAGATTTAATCTAAACATCAAGGTGTTAGAGTCGATCCAGTTTCTATCTCCAGTCCACCCTGCCACATTAGGCGGATTTAATAATATTTGTCCCATCATTTTTTGTAGAAAAAGTTGTTGCTTTTTTTTCTCAAATTCAATCGGAACAGTTTTTTGTATCCCTATGAGTAACTCTATTGGTGATTTTATTTTAACCCCAATATTATCTTCATCATAAAACCAGCTCGAGTTAAAGATATACTGCATTAACTCATTTATATCATAATCTTTATAGAAAAAATTGGTAATTTCTTCAAGATGATTTTCATCAACAATCGGATTAACAAAATACCTGTAGATCTTAGTACAAATAAATCTTGCACTTTGTTTTTGATCTAAAATAATGTCAATAATATTTTCGCCATCAAAATTACCTGTTTTACCCATAAAAGTTTTAACACCATAATCGTGCTTTTTCTTTCTTAATAAATATTCTCCTTTTTTATTGAATGACCAACCTGTAAAAGCTCTCGCAGATTCTTTAATATCATTTTCGGTATAATTACCAATTCCCAGGGTAAACAATTCCATTAATTCACGGGCAAAATTCTCATTCGGGCTTTCTTTAATATTTTGTCTGTTATTAAGGTACTTACTCATAGAGGGTTCTTTGGCAATTGCTTTTACGAACTCTCTAAAATTTCCCAAAGCATGTTTTCTTAACGTATTATTGTATTGCTGGATATGCCAGATATTATTATCTCTACAAACAAACACATTTGCCCAAAATAAGGTCATTTTTTCGTTTAAGACCGAAGAGGGATCTGCTAATCTTTCAAGCCATGCATAATTCAATTCTTTAACTTTAGCTCTACTTTTTTTCTTTAGATCCATCATAGATTCTGCATCCATTTTCCCTTTTGACTTGTTGTAATTTACTTTAAGTAAAGTTTCAAGTTCTGATAGATCGATCTCTAAAGGAGTAGAGCGTTTGGTATTTAAAAATAATTCTTTAACTATTTTTTCTTTAGTTTTTGATGTAAGGCTTTTCAACTCATCATAACCAATACCAAATCCGGCTCTTAAAAATAAATGTTGCAAATGTTTTGTATTCATAATTTATAGGTTGGCTAGAGTTTGCTTTTTTGACTCCAAAAAATTATAAAGGTTTAAAGTACACTTTTGATAATCTATTTTATAACACATTAGATCAAAAAGGTGTATTTATTAATCGAATCTAAAAATAAATTAGTTATATCTATTAATCTCTTGATACAATGCTTCTGCAAAGTTCTTAGCTCCTTGTATAGAAAAATGGACTTTATCCTTTAAACTAGTTTCGTTTGTAATATCTTTTCCTTTTATCAAAAAAAGATTTTTATCGCCATTATTTTGTCGTTTTGCAACCACTTCTCTAACTACTTTTCTAAAATCATCAGCAGGAATTTGAGAAATTTTTGAATTGTTTTGCGTTGTGTACGTCATAGAAATGCAATAAATTTTTGTGTCTGGATGTTTTTCCCTTAATATATTAAGCACGTTGGTATATCGCTTGCTGTACTCTTCGGTAGAAATGCCTTTTCCGTTATAATCGTTAAAGCCTATTAGTACGGTAATCATATCTATTTTTTTGAAATCATCGCTTATCATTTTTGCCATTACTGTGGATGTTTTTGCACCACCAACGGCTATATTAAACAATTCATAATCCATTTTCTCTGCTAGTTGATAAGCAAAAGTTTCAGAAGTATTTTTTTGACCAGTACCATGCGTAACGCTATCTCCAAAAGCTACGTAAACTCGTTTTTCTTCTTTTTTAAGCTTACATAATTTAGCATTTTTCTCTAGTTCTAATCCTAAAAAATGAATATCTGTCATTAGTGGAAAAGTAATTCGATATACAACTGCTTTACCTTGATACTTTGAGTATAATTCAATTTTAATCTCAGCATCTTCAACGTATTTAAAGTTTTCATCCTTATCAAATTCGCCATCTTGAAATACGTTAAAAAAAGCGTGTTTTGGATTTCCTTTTGCGGTTTTTAGTTTTACGATAACTGATGGACTTTTTGTTTTAAATTCAATATAAATACCTGTACCCGTACGTGCTTTTAATGGATTGAATAAATTGCTTTTAGTAGTTCCTGCATAGACTTCATCTGAATGTCGATGGAGTATCATTTCATCACCTTCCATTTTAATGAAATTACTACCGTAAACTTGGATGTTATCACTGTTTGGCTCAATGTGTTTACCTGTAAATGTTGCCTTTTCTTGCGCAAAGTTTAGTGTACTAATTGACACTAAAAATAAGGTAATAAAGAATTTGAAATAGTTCATTTTATAAATTTAAGAATTAGTTTTCCATTGTTGTAACTTTTCCAATAATGGCACCACTTTTTGTATATTTTCTTTTGAAATATCGTGCTGTTTTCTAGTATCTTTAGCGATATTTTTTAATTAAACACGATTTTACCAATTCCACTTTGTGGATTGATATATTAGAGTTAATAACCAAATGTTTTCTCCTGCTCTTTTAATAAATTAATAAGTTTAGCTTTTAATTTTTTTGCCGTATCAGCATAAGCAGGGTCATCTTGTAAAGAAGTTCTTTCTAAAGGATCCTTTTTGTAATCGTATAGTTCAACTCCAACAATTTCAGGTTTTTGGTAAGAAGGTGTTTTATGAAAATCTCCTTTTAGCCAAAGTGTATATCTATACCTTTTGGTACGCATTGAGTAACCCATTACATTTTTACCACGTGGATACTGACTCAAGGAAAAATCTTTAATCTCTATCTCAGGATTTTTCATTACCGGCATTAAACTCTTACCTTCTAATACTTTTGGGATTTCAAATCCTGCATAATCTAAAATTGTAGGATACATATCTACTAATTCAGCCATAGTATTCGCTCGTTTTCCTTTTGAATACCCTGGGGCAACAATTATTAAAGGCACCTTTGTTGCCTGCTCAAAATTTGAATGCTTTGCCCACACCCCGTGATCACCTAGATGCCAACCATGATCACCCCACATAACAATAATAGTATTTTTATCCAAACCAAGTTCTTTTACTTTGTCTAATACTTTACCTATCTGGGCATCTACATAAGATACCGACGCTTTATAGCCATGTATTAATTTTTTTTGAGTTTCTATATCCAATGATCCTTTATCAGGAATTCCTGCATAGGCACGTAATTCCCCCCAGGAATGGTAAGCATAGTCAGGAGAATTCTTAGCGTGTTCTTGAAAAGATGCTACATCCATATCTTCACGTTTATACAAATCCCAATATTTCTTAGGTGCCGTAAAAGGTAAATGTGGTTTACTATATCCAAGTGCCAGGAAAAAAGGTTTATCAGATTTACTTAGTTTTTCGAGTAATTTAATCCCTCCTTCAGATGTTGCCCCATCAACATAAGCATTATCTGGTATATCTAAGTTTTCTGTTGCAGGATTTAACCCTTGTTTTTTAAGAAATTTAATTGCTTCCTTACGTTTCATTTTCTTAGCCTTAGCTATTTTCATTGCTTTAAAAGTAGCTGGGTTTTGGTATCTTCCATAGACTGCAGGATAGGAGTAGCCATCGGCATAAACCATATCATCTTTTTCTATATATGGTATTGTCCAGGAAGCAGGATCATTATTCTTTGCTCCATGCATCAGTTTTCCAAGACCTACAGTTTCATAACCATTATTTTTTAAAAACAGGGGTAAAGTAATAACATCTGGATTTACATCACGCATATTGGTTTGAAGATCCCAAACTTTTGTCCTGTCTGGTCTAAGTCCACCAAAAATACTTATTCTCGATGCTGCACAAACTGCCTGCTGACAATAAGCATTGTCAAAGACTACTCCTTGTTCTGATAATTTATCAATATTTGGAGATTTGATATCTGTTTGACCATAGATCCCTAACTCCGGTTTTAAATCATCCATCGAAAAGAATATAATATTTGGTCTTTTATTTTGTGCTTCAATGCTACCAATAAAATGGAGTGCTATAACTACTGAAAAAATATATTTAATCATGGTTTTAAATTATTAATTATTTGTGAGACTCTAAAAAATTTATTTCAATTTTTTAATTAGTCGAACTAATCTCGCTTTTTTAGCGGGATCTAGGTTAAATACCTCGACCCTTGGGTTGATTCCTATTAATGGGTTCAGGGCTTGCCCTGAGGTTTACTTTTATTAAAAATATTCATTTTTATATGCTTTATTGATTAAAATTAAAGGGTTTTTGAAAGAAAACTTTGATTGATTTATTACAAACCAATCAAAGTTTCTTAACCAAACTCACTCAATCTAATTAATTAACTTAATTGTTTATTTCTTTTTATCTTCTTTCTTTTTATCTTTTAGTATTTGTTCTTCTGTTCTAATAACTGCACCAATATCCTGTCTCCAATCTTTTATTAATTTTAAAAGTTCATCTCTTTTTGAAGGCATCTTATTTGCAAGATTTTTTATTTCACCCATATCATTTTTAATATTGTATAATTCAAGTCTATTTTCTTCATAAAAATCTATCAACTTAAAATCTCCTTTTCTTACTGTTGTATTTGCCCTGTCACCTGTACTAACAGGTCTTGGCACTGGCGAATGCCAAAAAATTGGCCGATCAGTATTATTGAATTGTTTTCCTGTTAAAGTGTTTTTAAAACTTTTTCCATCTAAGTGTTGCTCAGGGCGTAATGGCAATCCTGTCATTTCAAGCAAGGTTGGATAATAATCTGTACCCGTAATATAATAATCTGTTTCTGATTTTTTTGTTACACCTGGCCATTTCACAAACATGGGTACACGAACTCCTCCATCATAATTATGCCCTTTCCCTGCTCGTAATGGCAGGTTAGAAGTAGCCAATCTTCGCTTGTTTCCTCTATTTGACAAACCACCATGATCTGATGTAAATACAATTATTGTATTTTTGGTTAAACCTAATTCATCCAGCAGATCCGTAATTTCACCAAAACTATCATCTACACTTTGGATCATACTGGCATAGATAGCATTGTCTTGTTTTGTTTTTGTTTCACCCGTGCTACCAACTCTCAAATAGTCTGGTCCCGCTGGAACTGGATTTTTCTTAAGTTTGGTTTTGTACTTCTTATTGTATTTATCCTTTCCTTCAAAAGGAGTATGTACTCCGTAATGAGATAGGTAAACAAAAAATGGTTTGTTTTTGTTCTCTTTTATAAAATCTAGAGTTTTGTTTGTTAAAATATCAGTAAGATAATCTCCTTCTTTACCGTCCTCTAAACCTTCAATTTTTTTAGCATGATGATTTTTGTTTTTTGATTTATTATAAGGATAGAAATAACTTCCTGGTGCTCCTGCATGTCCTCCTCCAATATTAACATCAAATCCTTGATCTTCCGGATACACTTCAGCGGATGCTAAATGCCATTTACCCGCAAAGAAAGTTGCATAACCTTCTGCTTTAAATGCTTTTGCAATTCCAAATTCTGATCCTTTTAACTTTCCCGAATCTTTCCCACCTTTTCCTGGAATACCTTCTCTGGCAGGATATTTACCGGTAATCATCGCAAAACGAGATGGAACACATCTTGGATGTGCTGCATAGGCTTGATTAAATTTCATTCCCTCATTTGCTATCTTGTCAATATTAGGTGTTTCATAGAATTCAGTCCCATTATACCCTACATCTTTCCAACCAAAATCATCTACTAAAAAGAAGATCACATTTGGTTTATTTTCAGATATTTTACTTTGTGCATAACCTGTTAGGACAATAAAAAGAGCAAGTATATTTATAAGTTTTATCTTCATAATTATTTTTTTAATGGTTTATTAATGTTTTCTTCGTTATAAACACGCTCAATAACTACATCAGTCATAGCTCTCATTTCATCCAAACTCATATCATCATTGAACTCTTTTTGCAATTCCTTAATTCGCTTCTTTAAAGTAGCTGTTATTTCTTCATATCCTTCTTTACCGTACAAATTATCCATCTCATACTTGTCATTTTTAAGATCATATAATTCCCATTCGTCCATATTGTAATAAAAATGGATCAACTTATATCTATCTGTTCTTACACCGTAGTGGGGTTGTACCATATGCCATTTTGGATATTCATAATAATGGTAGTAAACAGCATCCCTTGTTTTGGCATTTTTATCTCCAATTAATTGTTCTTTAAAACTTGTTCCCTGCATATCTTTTGGAATTTCAACTCCTGCGAGATCCAATAAAGTTGGAGCAAAATCAATATTCAATAATAGTTCTTTATTCTTGGAATTTGATTTTATCATTTTAGGATAACTTATCATAAATGGCATTCTGAATGATTCTTCATACATAAATCGTTTATCAAACCAACCGTGTTCTCCTAAATAAAAACCTTGATCGGAAGTATAAACAATAATTGTATTTTTATACAAATCATTCTTTTTTAAATAATCTATCATTTGGCCAACAGCCTTGTCAACACCTGCAACAACTCTTAAATAATCTTTGACATACGTTTGATATTTCCAGTTTTTTAATGCTGTCCCCTTTAAAGTGTCATTAGGCGTCCAGAATTCTCCTTTATTACCATAAGCATTCCAGGTATTTAGTTCCCTTTTTGAAAGACCTTTTGGTGGCTTTATTTTTAGATCTTTACGATTCATATGGTTTTCAATTTCCATCCACTGCTCACTTGCTGCTTTTCTTCCTTTATAATCATCATTAAAATTTGGTGGATGAGGCAGATCTCCCACTGTAAACATATTTTTAAATTCATCTGCAGGTTCCCAGGGTCGGTGTGGTGCTTTAAATTGATACATCAACATAAAAGGTTTACTTTTATCTCTATCCTTATCCAACCAATTCAAAGCATCATGAGCTACTTGTGCCGTTGAATGTCTTTTGGTTTCACGAATGGTGTCTTTTCCGTTTTCTAAATAAATGGTATTGAAATAAGTGCCCTGTCCACCCCAGTTGATCATCACTTTTGAATAATCAAATCCGGTAGGAACAGTTCCTAAATGCCATTTTCCAATTACAGCAGTTTGATAACCTGCTTTTTGGAATAGCTTTGGAAATGTTTGTTGTGTGCCATCAAAATCTCCTCCTTTTTCATTTTTAAAAAAACCATTTATATGACTGTATTTACCGGTAAGAATAGCAGATCGGCTAGGACCACATATTGAATTGGTATTGTAAGTATTCATCATCAACATTCCGTGATCTGCAATTTTATCAATATTGGGTGTAGGTGCAACTTCTGATAGCCAGTCTTTATACGCACTAATAGCAGCGACAGCATGGTCATCTGCCATGATAAATACAATATTTGTTTTTGTAAAACGCTTTGAATCCTCTTCATTATTTCTAGTTTTACAACTAACTATTAAAAATAAAAAAACCAAAACTACTATCAATTTATCAATAATCCCTGCTCTCATAATTATTTATTGACTACTATTTATTAAAGTATTTTTTATTGCAAAATAAGCTGGCTTAGGTTTCATATTTTCATCATATAAAAAACGGTGGTGATTTTTTCCATCTCCGCTGTCAACTAGCCCCCAAACATTGAAACTTACGATACCTGTTTTTCTATTTTCTAATACGATTTCTAAAATTTTTGAATAAGCTTCAGCCTGTTTTTTATAATTTTCAGGAGTATTGTCCCCGGGTTTCAAATGGTAATCAAATTCTGTTATATGAAAATCTAAATTATTTGCATGTGCCCAGTCAATCAATTCCGATAAATATATTAAATTCTTGGGATCATCAACAACTCTGGAATTAACTTTTAAATGTGCCTGCCAACCAAGACCGTCAACCCGATATCCTTTTTCTCTTAAATAAAGAATTGTTTTTTTTACTTTTTCCCACATTATCGGTTCCATACCTCCATGTTGGTTGTATACCTGACTAATTTTTGGCGCA
>LGVE01177697.1_pt1 | contig 19824 bp, 17 predicted proteins | sample 469871 | NCBI WGS metagenome assembly LGVE01 (sample SAMN03893561, study PRJNA290197) | marine sediment metagenome | material: sediment; isolation source: combined push core samples #3730, #5133, and #5579 collected at Hydrate Ridge | place: Pacific Ocean: Hydrate Ridge | reverse complement strand
TCTAAATATTCATATATATAAACATAAAAATTATACAAGAACCATTACTGATACGTTTAATTATCTAAAATCTAATTTGGATATGCTACGTTTTGATATTGGAAGTAGTATTTTCCAACCTGATCGTCCAATTTTCTCAAAACAAAAATCATCTCCTCCTGCTAAATATTTAACTAATGCTAAAATTAATAATAGCATGGTATCAAGCGGTAGTATTGTTGATGGAACTGTAATTAGTAGTATTATTGGTAGGAATGTTATTATAAAAAAAGGCGCAATAATTAAGAATTGTTATATTATGGCGGGGAGTTTTATTGAAGAAAATGCTCATATTGAGTATGCAATTATTGATAAACAAACAGTTGTAAAAAAAGATACACTTATTACAGGTAATTTAAGAAACCCATATATTACACAAAAAGAACAGGTTATAACAAATATTGAGAAAATGAAAATTCTTTTTGTTGCTAGTGAATCTTATCCGTTTATTAAAACAGGAGGATTGGCTGATGTTATTGGGTCTTTAAGTCGTAATTTAGCTCGCTTAGGACATGATATTACAGTTATAATTCCTTTATATAAAAAAATAAAGGATACTTTTCAAGAAAGTTTAAAACGGGGAAAAGGACGTAATGTTGTTTATAATTCAACAAATTATCATACTAGAATTTATAGTTACATATATAAAAAAGTAAAACACTATTTTATTGAGAGTCATGACTTCTTTGATTATGAAAATGTGTATGGATTAAAAAATGATGTTGAAAGATTTGCGGTTTTTAATAAAGTTGCCGTTGAAATGTTAGACGAGTTTGAACCATTTGATGTTATTCATATCCACGACTGGCATACTAGTTTAATCCCGTTATTGTTAAATAATTCGCCACATAAAGACACAAATACACTTTTGACAATTCATAATATTGATTATCAAGGAATTGTAAAAAATGATATTATTAAGAAATTAGGAATCACTGATTTTATTTATCGTGATGATTATATTAACGCTCTTGAAATAGGGATAAATACTGCTACTAAGTTATCCACTGTTTCACCAACTTATAAAGAAGAACTAAAGTATGAATATTACGGGAAAAACCTAACATATTCACTACTAAAAAGAGATCGTGATTTTTATGGTATATTAAATGGTATATCTAGTTCATTAAATCCTGAAACAGATAAACTGATATATCATAATTATGGTATTAATAGTATTGAAAGCAAGTTGAAAAACAAGCTATATCTACAAGAAATAATGGGATTAAAAAAGGATCCAGAAACTTTAGTTATTGGTATGGTAACGCGGATAGTAGAACAAAAAGGATTTGACTTAATTCTTCATAGTTTTGATGAAATATTTAACAAATATGATCTGCAGTTTATTTTATTAGGAACTGGAGATAAAAAGTATGAAGAAGAACTACTTAAATTACAAGCGAAATTTCCTGATAAGATTAAACTAAATCTTGGGTATGATGCTACTATTCCTAATTATATTTATGCTGGTAGTGATGTATTCTTAATGCCTTCAAGATTTGAACCTTGTGGATTAGGACAAATGATTGCCTTAAGATACGGTACTTTGCCAATAGTGAGAGATACTGGAGGACTATCTGATACGATATTTAAGTATGATCATTTAACAAAAAAAGGAAATGGGTTTAAATTTTATAATTATGATGCAAGAGAGTTAAAAAATACAATTATTGAAGCATATCATATTTTTAATTTTGATAAAGAAATTTGGAATATGTTGATGAAAAGAGCTATGAAATCAGATAATAGTTTAAAACGTTCTGCTTCTCGTTACATTGAACTTTATCGAGCTGTTTCAGAAAATTAAAATAAGATAACGGTTTCAGTGATGAATACCGTTATTGCTTTGGTATAATATAAATTGAATAGGAGTGATATTTATGAATGCATACTTTAAAGATGAATATACCTTCTTAAACGAGTTTAAAACTCGTATAGGAAAAAGATATATCGTAGAATTAAAAAATGCTAGTATAAGACAAAAATATAACGTATTAGGAGAAATGGTTTCTGAGGTTATTGCTGATAATTGGCTTGCAACTAATAAAGCACTAAAGAATAGTGAATATAAAGAAGTTTATTACTTTTCTATGGAATTCTTAATGGGTCGTTTAATTACCAATAATATTATGAATTTAGGATTAAGAAACGTAGTTGAAAAAGGATTAAATATCGAAGGTATTGATTTAAATGAAATTGAACATTATGAAAGTGATGCAGGACTTGGAAATGGTGGGCTTGGTAGACTAGCTGCTTGTTTTTTAGATTCTATAGCTTCACTAGGGTATCCCGGTTATGGTAATGGGATTAGATATCGTTATGGTCTTTTTGAACAAAAAATAAAAGACGGGTATCAAGTTGAAAAACCTGATGACTGGCTAAAAGATGGATATGTATGGGAAGTTAGAAAAGAAGAAGAGAGTATTAAAATACCTTTTGGAGGATATGTTACTTTTGTTGATGGGAATGCTGTGTATCACCCAGATGAAATGATTAATGCTGTTCCTTATGATGTACCTGTAGTTGGGAATGATAATGGTGTTGTTACCCATTTACGTCTATGGAACGCTGAACCTACAGATATTCGTCCAGCTGATAAAGACGCATTTGTCTACGATACTGAAATTAGAAAAATAAGTGGATTCTTATATCCTGATGATGCAACAAAAGAAGGTAAAATTTTAAGAATTAAACAACAGTACTTTTTTAGTGCTGCTGGTGTTAGAGGAATTATCAGAAATCATCTTAATAAATATGGTGATTTTGTATCATTACCATCAAAAATTACAATTCAGATAAATGACACACATCCATCACTTGTAATTGCAGAGATGATGAGACTATTAGTAGATGACTATGATTTGTCATGGGATACTGCATGGGATATTACAGTTAATACTTGTGCCTATACAAATCATACAATCTTATCAGAAGCTTTAGAAAAATGGCATGTTGATGTATTTAGACCAGTATTGCCACGTATCTTTCAAATTATTGAAGAAATCAATAGAAGATTTTGTGCGGAACTAATTAAAAGAAATTATCCACAAGATAAAATTACGAAATTAGCTATCATATCACATGATAGAGTCCACATGGCTCATCTTGCGATTATCGGATCTTTTAGTGTAAATGGAGTAGCTGCATTACATACCGGTATCTTGAAAAATATTGAGATGAAAGATTTTAATGAATTGTATCCTGATAAATTTAATAATAAAACAAACGGGATTACTCATCGCCGTTGGCTTTTACATTCTAATCCAGAATTAAGTAGTATATTAGATCGTGTTTCTGACAATTGGATACATGACCCAAATGAATTAGAGAACATTATGAAAAAGATAGAAACTAAGAAATACATAAAACTGGTTAAAGAAATGAAATTAGCGAAGAAACAGGCACTTGCTGACCGTATTGAAAAAGAACAAAATATAAAATTAAACCCATACAGTATATTCGATATTCAAGTAAAAAGATTACATGAATACAAACGTCAATTAATGAACGCTTTACATATAATGTACGTATATAATAAACTAAAAACTGATCCAGAATTTAAAACTAATTACTATCCACATAGTTTTATCTTTGGAGCTAAAGCTGCGGCAGGGTATCACTTTGCAAAAAAAGTAATTAAGCTAATTACAACAATAGCAGAAAAAGTAAATTCTGATCCAGACACTAATGATTTATTAAAGGTTGTTTTTGTTGAGAACTATAACGTAACATATGCAGAATTGATTATGCCAGCATGTGATTTAAGTGAACAAATATCAACTGCTTCTAAAGAAGCGAGTGGTACAGGTAATATGAAGTTTATGATGAACGGGGCTCTTACTATAGGGACTTTAGATGGTGCTAATGTTGAGATTGCTGAACTAGTTGGCGAAGAAAATATCATTCTTTTTGGGCTAAACAGTGAAGAAGTAAATGATCTATATAATGAAGGAAACTATAATCCAATGGAAGTATACGAAAACGATGAAAACTTGCAGTTAGTAATTGATCAACTAACTAATGGATTTTTTGAAAATGAAAAACTAGACGAATTTAAGGATATCAGTGATAGACTTTTATCTAAGGATCAATATTTAGTTTTGCTTGACTTTGAAGGTTACAGAGAAGCACATGAACGTGCAAATGAGTTTTATAAAGACGAAGTAAAATGGTTCCAAGCTTGTATAGTGAACATCGCTAAGTCAGGATATTTCTCAAGTGATAGAACAATTGAGCAATATGCTACAGAAATATGGAATATTAAGAAAATAAAGTAAAACGGCTATAATTAGCCGTTTTTTCTTATATTATATTGTTGCTATTTTTGTTTAAAGACAGTAATTGGTATAATTTTTACTCCTTTATAATCCTTGAAAAAAGCATACGAATTATTATACTATTAATTGACATTGATTATAAATTAGCATATACTATACGTGAATTAATCTTCAGGGCAGGGTGCAATTCCCGACCGGCGGTAAAGTCCGCGAGCATTATGCATGAACTGGTGTAATTCCAGTACCGATAGTACAGTCTAGATGAAAGAAGATGATTTAAATATGGATACCATATTTATATCTTTTTTAATTGCCTAACGAAGAGAAATTTCGTTAGTTTTTTTATTTTAAAAAGGAGGATTATTATGAAAAATAATCGGGTTTTACAATTTACACTAATTGCTAATTTAGCTGCTTTGTCATTTTTATTGTATTATTTTAAATTTCCATTACCATTCATTTTCCCAAGTTTCCTCGATATTCAATTCTCGAATTTACCTGCAATAATTGGTGGTTTTGCTATGGGTCCAGTTGTAGGGTCTGCAATTGTCGTTATAAGAACTTTAATGAAGTTACCTTTCTCTTCAACCGCTATGGTAGGGGAATTTGTGGATTTACTTATTGGTTTAGCTACTGTTGTTAGTTCATCAGTTATTTACAAAAAGCTACATACAAAAAAAGGTGCTATAATTGCAATGGGAGTAGGTATGATTGCATGGATAGTGGTTGCAGTTGCAGCTAATTACTTCTTTGTAATTGATTTTTACATTGAATATTTCTGGGGAGGAAATCTTGATCCATTATTAGGTATGTTCTCAGTGATTCCTGGAGTAACTGCAGAAAACTATTTGGAAAAGTATATTGTTTATGCTGCGATACCATTTAATATTTTATTGTCAGGTTTAGTATACTTTGTGACATTCTTAATTTATAAACGTATTTCACACTTAATAGATGATATAGCAAAGAAATTTTAATAAAATTAAGAATCTTGTATTTGTTCAAATTTACATTTTTATAAAAACACAGATATTCTGTGTTTTTTTTGTTATACTATAGACGAGGTGGTTATATGTATAGCAAAGCATTACAAGCAAAGGAATTTATTGTGTCAAAGATTGATAAACAGCCTAAAATAGCGATTATTTTAGGGAGTGGATTAACTAGTATTATGGATGAACTTGAAGATAAAATTGAAATAGAGTATCAAGATATTCCTAATTTTAAAACAAGTACTGTAAAAGGACATACTTCAAAACTAGTAAGTGGAAAACTTAATAATAAAGAAGTCTTACTTATGAGTGGAAGATTCCATTACTACGAAGGTTATTCTATGAGAGATATAACTTTTCCTATTTATGTTTTTAAGTTACTTGGAATAGAGTATTTAATACTTACTAACTCATGTGGTGGTATAAATATTGATAAGGTACAACCAGGAAGTATTATGGTTGTTAATGATTTTATCAATTTAATGCCATCTAATCCATTAATTGGTAATAACGATGAAAGGTTCGGTCCGCGATTCCCTGATATGACAGAACCATACAGTTTAACCTTAAGACGTATTGCAAAAGATAAGGCTAATATCCTTAACATCGAATATGTTGAAGGTATATATACTGGCTTTATGGGGCCTTATTATGAAACAAAAGCAGAAATAAACATGATCAAAAATATGGGTAGTGATGCAGTAGGAATGAGTACTGTACCAGAAACGATTGTCAGTAATTATTTAGGTATTAAGACACTGGCTTTTGCAACTATTACAAATATGGCAACAGGAATTCAAAAAGTTAAACATTCACACGAAAATGTTGTGAAGGTCGCAAATGAAGCAAGCCAAAAACTAGCACTTTGGATTAAGGAGGTTGTTAAAGAGTTATGATTAAAAAAGTATCTAAAATATGCAAATATATTTTAGTACTAATAGGAGTATTCTTTATTGTTATGGCATTTGATGTTTTTGCAATAGAAGGATATACACTTTGGGAACTAGTAGGAGGATTTCTTATTAGCTGTTCTCCTGGAATAGGATTGATTTTGTTAACGGTAATTTTATGGAAACACGACTGGATTTTAGGTATAATAATAATAGTCCTTGGTACATTTTTCATTTTCTTCTTTGGATTACTTGAAGAGTTTCCAGAAAGATTACTTGTATTCTTCGTCATTGTAGTTCCACTATATTTTTCAGGAATTATATTCATACTTAAAAGACTTCAAACAAAGGCGTAATTTACGCTTTTGTTTTAATTTAGAGCCATCAAAAGGGTATCTAATAATATCTATAGTTATATGACCAGTTCTAAATTTCAAATACTTGATAAAATTTCAAAAAAATTAAAAATAGTTAGGGAAAAAATAGTTATTAAAACAAGTTATCCACATAATAAGGGCGTCTCAAATTATTAAAATATGAAGTTATTTCAATATAATGTGTTCATTATTTTTCATTTTGCCCCTTTTAGGAACCAAACAAGGTGACTGACCAGCTAAGGGACTTTTGTATTATCCCCAATATCAAAAAATAGTTAGCGTATTATTTGTAATTAATTCAAATTTCGAGTAAAATTTAAGAGTAAAATTAAATATATTTTAGGAGGAAAACAATATGAAATATGATAACGATTTTTATGTAACTGGTGCTAAAGTAGGGAAACCTGCACCAAAATTTGAGATGGATGCTGTAATGCCTGAAGGTGATTATATTGATCGCTTTGGTAAAGTAAATTTAGATGAACTATTAGAAGCTGGAAAATGGGTAGTATTATATTTTTATCCATTAGATTTTACGTTTGTTTCCCCGACAGAAATTCAAAGATTTAATGCTTTAAACAAAAAATTCGAAGAAAAGAATTCTGTGTTAATAGCTACTTCAACAGATAGTATTTTTAGTCACCTAGCATGGCAAGATAGAAAAGACTTAGGAAGATTAAATCATATTCACGCTTCAGACAACAATCATGTTGTAAGTGAAGCATATGGTTTATTAGATGAAGAAAAAGGTGTATCATGGCGTGGTACTTTTATTATCGCACCTGATGGTACTTTGAAAGCTGCTCATGTTAATCATGGTGAAGGTGGAAGAAATGTTGATGAAGTATTAAGAACTTTAGAAGTTTTCCAAAACGAATATGAAGGAAAAATGGTTCCATGTGGATGGACTCCAGGAGACGAATTTTTATAAAGGGCAATATTAATTAGAAATGTAGTTTACTTAAATACAAAAGACTATTTTACATTGTAAAATACGTCTTTTTTTGTTATAATATTAAGCGTGATTTTTTCACGAAAGGAGTGCTATAAATGTTCTTAGAAGAATTTGATAAATGGAGTGCCTTTAAAGGGCTAAATGAAGAGCTTAAAAATGAATTAATTAGTATGAATAATGAGGCAAAAAAGGATGCTTTTTACAAAACTCTTGAGTTTGGTACAGGTGGAATGCGTGGAATTATTGGTGCTGGTATAAATAGAATGAATAAATATACAATTAGAAAAGCAAATTATGGATTTGGGAAATATTTGAGTTTAAAATATCCTGAAGGTTGTATGAGAGGTGTAGTGATTGCTCATGATAACCGTCATAAAAGTGTCGAGTTTGCGAAAGAGAGTGCTGGTGTATTAGCTAGTTTTGGAATAAAATCTTATATTTTTGAAAGTTTAAGACCAACTCCGGAATTAAGTTTTGCTGTAAGACATTTAAATGCTATAGGTGGAATTGTAGTTACAGCGTCACATAATCCCCCTAAATACAACGGATATAAAATATACGATGAAGATGGTTGTCAATTAGTTCCTAAATATGCTGATATTGTAATTGATCATGTAAATAGTGTAAAAGATGTTTTTTCAATTGAGTATGTTGAATACGATGAAGCTATTAAAAAAGGGTTAATTGAAATTATAGGAAAAGAAATTGATAAAATCTATTTAAATGCAGTTGATACAGTGCAGTTAAATCAAGATTTAGAAAAGAAAGTAAAGATTGTGTTTACTCCTTTACATGGTACAAGTGCTGTAATTGGCTTAGAATCGTTACAAAGAAATGGATATAACGTTATTCCTGTTGCTGAACAAATGGTTCCTGACCCTGATTTTGGGACTGTAGCGAGTCCTAATCCAGAGAATAAAGAAGCGTTTGAGTATGCGATTAAATATGGTAAAGAGCATAATGCGGATATCCTAATTGCAACTGATCCTGATGCTGATAGATTAGGTGTAGCTGTAAAACATAATAATGAATATATTTTACTTACAGGAAACCAAACAGGTGCAATAATGGTAGATTATATTCTTCGTACAAGAAAAGAACAAGGAACATTACCATTAAAAGGTAAGGTATATAATACAGTAGTAACGAGTGAATTTGGAGCTGTAATAGCTAAACATTATGGTATGGAAGTAGAAAGTACTTTAACAGGATTTAAATTTATTGGTGAAAAAGCAAAAGAGATTGAAGATAGTGAATATGAATTTATGTTTGGTTATGAAGAAAGTTACGGATATGTTGTAAAAGACTTTGTTCGCGATAAAGATAGTATTCAAGCATTATTACTAATAAGTGAAATAGCTAATCTAGGAATACTAAATAATAAAACTCTTTATGATTACTTATTATTCTTATATGAAGAATTTGGATACTACAAAGAAGATTTAGTAAATATCGTTTTAGAAGGAGCAAGTGGTGAAGAAAAAATAAAACAAATTATTTCATCATTCCGTGAAAATAAGCCTTTACAGATAGGTAATTTAGATGTTATAACAGTAGAGGATTATTTAGTTAGTAAACGATATATATTAAATAAAGAAGAAAATATATTATTACCTAAATCAAATGTTTTAAAATTTATTTTAGAAGATGGATCTTGGTTTGTATTAAGACCGAGTGGAACAGAACCTAAATTAAAAATTTATATCGGTGTTTTAGATAATAGTTTAGATCTATCAATTAGTAAAAATAAAACAATTAAAGATGCAGTTTTGAAAATCATTAACAATATTTAATAATACTATGAGGACGTGAGAAAATGATTAAAAAATCGAGAAAGGTTAGAGACTACAAAGAACTTACTAAAGCTTTACCTACATTAAGATATCTCGAACCCGAAGCTGTTTATATTCATCTTCAAAATGGTAGGTGTAAAACTTATGACCTTTATGTTAAAGAAGGAGACAAAGTTACACTAGGAGAAGTAATCGGGGAAAGACATGGTGGATTCTTTGAACAACCAATTCATTCTACTATTAGTGGAACTGTTGGAAAAGTTAGTAAGAAATTACATCGTACTGGACGTAAAGTTGATTGTGTTGAAATCAAAAATGATTTTAAAGAAACTTTTCATGAAAGTGTCTTTGATCGAACTGATAATGTTATTGAATCTTTAACACAAGATGATATGGTGCAAATCTTAAAAGAAAAATCTTTAGTTGGTTTAGGAGGAAGTGGTTTTCCTTCATATATCAAATTAGCGACGAAAGAAAAAATAGATACAGTAGTTATTAATGCTGTTGAATGTGAACCTTATTTAAGTAGTGATTACCGTTTAATATTAGAACATCCTGGAAGAGTAATAACAGGTATGAAATATATTATGCAAGCACTTAAGTGTAAAAAAGGGATAATTGCAATTAAATCAGAGAAAGATCCTTTATATCAAGTACTTACACAAGTAATTAAAGGTCGTTTTCCAGAACTAGATATTGAAGTAAAAAAACTTGGGAATCATTACCCACAAGGTTGGGAAATTGAAGTATTCAGATGGGCTTTAGGAATAGATGTTCCCTTTGGAGAACTTCCAATGAAATACGGAGTAATTGGTTTTAACGTTTCAACTGCTGTAGGTGTATTTGACGCAATTAAACATAATTTACCAGTTACTAAAAGATATTTCACTTTAACAGGTGATGCAATTAAATTTCCGCAAAATTTCCGTGTTAAAGTAGGAACTAGTGTTAAAAAACTTATTGAACTAAGTGATGGTTTTAAAAATGAATTTGATGAAGTATTAGTTATTATGGGTGGTCCAATGATGGGAGTAAGTACAGTTAGTTGTGATGTTATTGTTTCTAAAACAACAACATCAGTAATTGTCTTACAAAACTTAGACTATAAAGAAGAACCATGTGTTAGATGTGGTAGTTGTGTTTATAGTTGTCCTGCTCATTTAGAGCCAGTTCAAATAATGAACGCTGTTAAGCGAAATGATAAAGAAGTAATGAAAGGCCTTGAAGCTTTTAAATGTATTGAGTGTGGACTTTGTGCGTATGTATGTACTAGTAAAATCCATGTTACTGATTACATTAGAAAAGCAAAAAGGTTAATTGGGTGATTCATATGGAGCAAACAATGCCAAAGGTTATTAGGAAAACAAGTCCTTATTTAAGAAGACCGCAAGCAAGTGTGACAAGAATGATGCGCGATGTTGTTATCGCCTTGATCCCTGTTACATTATTTGCTATTTATTCTTTTGGATTATCAGCTTTGTATATTTTACTAGCAAGTGTTTTATCAATGATGGCTACAGAATATATTTATTATCAAATTACTGATAAAATAAATGGAGAAAAATTTAAATTAAAAAATAAAAGTTATACATTATATAATTTTAGTGCGTTTACGAGTGGATTAATTTATGGGTTAACATTACCTGATTCAACACCGATATGGGTAGCAGTTATGTGTGGTGTTTTAGGGATTTTACTTGCGAAGTTAATCTTTGGTGGATTAGGACAAAACGTCTTTAATCCAGCCGCAGTAGCTCGTGTGTTAATCGTTGTAAACTTTGCGACTATCGTTAGTTATACAGAACATGTTGATAGTATTGCAGGTGCTACAGCTTTAACAGCGACTAATATTGATTTATTTAGTCAAGCAGCCTCAACTAATTATGGACTATTAAACCTTTTCACAGGAATAGGTATTCCTGGTAGTATGGGTGAAGTTAGTGCCTTGTTAATTATTATTGGTGGTATTTATTTAGCACTTAGAACAAGTTTTGAAGTTAGAATACCGCTTACTTATGTTTTAACTGTATTTGTTTTAGCTGGTGTTGTTGCACTGCAAAAAGGGCTAGGTATTTGGTATCCGGTATATCACGTATTAAGTGGGGGATTATTATTTGGAGCAGTATACATGGCTACAGATCCAATAACTTCTCCGATTACGAAACCAGCAAGGATTTATTTTGCATTTGCTTTAGGAGTTATTACATTCTTTATAAGATTATTTGGAGCTTTACCTGAAGGTGTTGTTTTTAGCATATTAATTATGAATATGTTTGTTCCAGCATTTGATTATTTTAAATGGACAAACCCAAGATTTTCTAATAAAGGTAATTTAATATTTGCGAGTATAATTATTGTAACAATTGGTATTACGATAGTAGGTGCTTATTATGTTGGATAAACTTAAAATAGCAGCAGTACTAGTGGTTATTGGTATGATGAGTGGATTCCTTATTTGGGGAACTAATGAGATTACAGCAGAAGGTATAGCAACTAACAAAATACTTAAGGAACAAGGATATTATAAAGAGATTCTTGGACTTGATGAAGATTTTGTTTTAGCGGAAGAATTAAGTATTATACTACTTGATGGCGACCTTGTTGAAGAAGTAATAATTACTGATCCTGCTGGAAATATTTATGGGTATATTTATAAAGGTAGTGAAAGAAATAATTACGGTGATATTACTGTATTAGTAGGGATTAATCTCGATGGTGAAATTAGTAGTGTTGTTATTTCAGGAACTTCTAATACACCGACATTTGTTAAGAAAATTACAGATGATTATTTATCACCTTTCGCAGGACAAGATATTGATAATATCGAATATGATTCAAGAACGGGAGCTACTTTTACTTACGGAAGCGTTAGTAAATTTGTTGAAGCGGCCGCTACTTATTATTCAGAGAATAGAGGTGTTGAATAATGGGTGTTAAAGATAAAGTAATTAAAGTAAGTAATAAAGAGAACTTTTTAAAAGGATTTGTTAAAGAGAATCCAATATTTGTCTTCTTACTTGGTATGTGTCCAGCGCTAGCTGTAACATCGACATTTGAAACGAGTTTAGGAATGGGATTACTAGTTGTTTTTGTTTTAACTAGTAGTAATATTGTTATTAGTTTAATAAGAAATTATATTCCTAATGATGTAAGAACACCTTCTTATATCGTTGTAATCGCGACTTTTGTAACAATCGTAAGAATGTTTACAGAAAGATATTCACCAGATTTATATACAGCTTTAGGCGTATTTCTACCTTTAATAGTTGTTAACTGTTTAATATTAGGGCGTGCAGAAGCATATGCCTCTAAAAATAAAGTTATCGATAGTGCAATAGATGGATTAGGTATGGGACTTGGATTTACGTTTGCATTAGTAGTTATTGGAGTTATGCGGGAATTTTTAGCAACGGGAGTTATTATGTATGGTAATTATTTACCATTTGGTGTTGATGCACCAATCTATTTATTTAACTTTGATTGGATTACTAACTTTGATAATTATATTGCGTTTATTCNNTTTCAGATTATAGTTTAGCGATGTTTAGTTTACCTCCAGGAGCATTTATATCATTAGCAATTATTTTAGCAGGTATTCAGTTTAAAAAAGTTAGAAAAGAAGAAAAACTTGCAGCGGAAAAGAAAGCTTTTATCGCTGAGAAAAAAAGAATTGCTTTAGAAAAGAAAAAAGCAGCAGCCTTAAAAAAAGTAGGTGAGAACTAATGAGTTGGACATTATTTGCAACAGCAATTATTTCAGCAATGCTTATAAACAATGTTATTTTAATGCAGTTTTTAGGGATTTGTCCTTTCTTAGGAGTTTCTAAAAGAAGTAGTAGTGCTATTGGAATGAGCGCCGCTGTATTATTTGTTATGGTAATAGCAAGTGCTGTAACTTATACCATTTACGATTTAGTTTTACATCCATTTGATATTCCTTATATTTCAACAATTGCCTTTATTTTAGTAATTGCTAGTTTAGTACAATTAGTTGAAATGATTCTTAAAAGATATAGTAAATCATTATATAAAAGTTTAGGTATATATTTACCGTTAATTACAACTAACTGTGCAATATTAGGTGTAAGTGAAGGTAATATTACTGGTATATGGACAGCGACTATGCCATATTGGAATGGACTTGGTTTAGCTATAGCAACAGCTGTAGGTACAGGTTTAGGATTTGGATTAATAATTTTCGCGTTTTCATCAGTTAGAGAAAGATTAGATTCTTCTAATGTCCCTAAAGCATGGAAAGGCGTACCAATTAGTTTAGTAGTAGCAGGAATTATGTCATTAGCCTTCTTTGGATTGGTAGGTGTTATTTAATGAAGGAATTTATACCATATATTATGATAGCAAGCTTAGTTGCAGTTTATATGTTATCTTATTTATTAAATAAAAAAACACCAATACCTGAAGAATGTAAAATCGAATTTGATGAAGCTACATGTACTGCTTGTCATAATTTTTCTTGTACTCATCATGGAGATACTGAATAATGGCAGCGACTATTACATTAGCAATAATGGGACTATTGCTAGGATTAGGGTTAGCATATGCTGCTGAAATATTTAAAGTTGAAGTTGATGAAAGACTAACAACTGTGGAAGAACTTCTTCCTGGGTATAACTGTGGAGCATGTGGTTATCCTGGTTGTGCTGGATTTGCTGAGGGGATTATAGAAGGTGAAGTTGATAATCTTACGATGTGTAAACCTGGTAAAGATGAACACTATAATCCAATTTTAGAGTATTTAAAAGATCATCCAAACACGGATGGTAGTTTTATAAAAGTCACAAAATAAAGACAAGGAAATCTTGTCTTTTTTTAAAATAATGAATAAAAACGCTTACATAATAAAAACGCTATCATTGGCGATTTTTATTGGTCTTTTAGTTGAAAATAAAAAACTATAATGATATAATACAAGCGGACTTTTTAGAAAAAATATATATATATAGAAAGGTGATTAACATGAAAAGAATTTATATGTTTGGTGAGGGTACTAAAGAACAAAAGAATTTACTTGGTGGTAAAGGTGCTAACTTATCAGAAATGAAAACAATGGGTGTTCCTGTTCCAGCGGGTTACACTATCACAACTGAGATGTGTACAGATTACTATGCAAACGGAGGAAAAAACTCTCCTGAATTACTTGCTGACATGAGAGAATATACTGCAAAACTTGAAAAAGAAACTGGTAAAAAATTCGGTAGTGATACTGATCCATTACTAGTTAGTGTTCGTTCTGGTGCTAGAGTTTCTATGCCAGGAATGATGGATACTGTTTTAAATTTAGGTTTAACTGATGTTGCTGTTATGGCAATGATTGAAAAAACTGGTAATCCTAAATTTGTTTGGGATATCTACAGAAGATTTATTCATATGTTTGGAGAAGTTGTTCAAGGTGTTGAATATGAAGCTTTCGCAGGTGTTTTAGACATAATCAAAGAAGAACAAGGATACGACAGTGATTTAGAATTAAATGCTGATGATTGGAAAAGTGTTTCTAAGCAATATTTAGTTATTGTTGAAAAAGAAACAGGAGCTCCATTCCCACAAGATCCTTTTACACAATTAGAAATGGCTGTTAATGCTGTATTTGAATCATGGGATACTCCACGTGCTATCATTTATCGTAACCATAATGGTATTGAACATTCTTGGGGAACTGCAGTTAATGTTCAACAAATGGTGTTTGGTAATACTGGTGAAAATAGTGGTACTGGTGTTTTATTCACTAGAAATCCTAAAACCGGAGATAAGGAAATCTTTGGAGAATTCTTATTTAATGCTCAAGGTGAAGATATCGTTGCTGGTATCCGTACTCCTTTAAAATTATCAGAGTTCGCTGCACAATCTCCTGTTATCTACAAAGAATTAACTGATATCTTAGATGATTTAGAAGCTCATTATAGAGATATGCAAGATATTGAATTTACTATTGAAGATGGAATTTTATACATATTACAAACAAGAAATGGTAAACGTACTGGTGCTGCTGGTATTAAAATTGCTGTTGATTTCCATAATGAAGGTTTGTTAACTAAAGAAGAAGCAGTTGCTTCTATTGATGTTAATGCAATCGATCAATTATTACATCCTGTATTCAATGAAGTTGCTTTAGAAGCTGCTGAAATTTTAACTACAGGTTTAGCTGCATCTCCAGGTGCTGCTAGTGGACAAATCGTGTTTAGTTCTGAAAAAGCTGCTGCTTTAAAAGAAGAAACAGGAAAGAAATACTTATTATTTAGAAAAGAAACTTCACCAGAAGATATTGAAGGTATGATCGTTTGTGAAGGTTTTGTTACTCAACTAGGTGGTATGACTTCACATGCTGCAGTAGTTGCTCGTGGTATGGGTAAATGCTGTGTTAGTGGTTGTGGTGAATTATCAATTAATGAAGAAGAAGGATACATGCTAATTAATGGTAAAAAATATCCTGAATTAACGCCATTTAGTATTGATGGAACTACTGGTAATGTTTATGCTGGTACAATTGAAACTAAATCTCCTGAGTTTAGTGAAGAATTTCAAACAATCTTAGAATGGTCTAGAGAAATTAAAACTTTAGGTGTTAAAGCTAATGCTGATAATGAAAGAGATTGTTTACAAGCATTATCATTTGGAGCTGAAGGTGTTGGACTTTGTCGTACAGAACATATGTTCTTTGATGAAGAAAGAATTTTAGATGTACGTCGTATGATTCTTGCTGAAAACTTAGAAGCACGAGAAGAAGCTTTATCTAAAATTTTACCGCACCAATTAAAAGACTTTACAGAAATCTTTACTGCAATGGAAGGTAAAACAGTTTGTATTCGTTTATTAGATCCTCCACTTCATGAGTTTTTACCACAAGCAGAAGATGCTCCAGAAGTTGCTAAAGATTTAGGAATTGAAACTGATAAACTATTAAGAATGTTAGATAGTTTACATGAATTTAACCCAATGTTAGGACATAGAGGTTGTCGTTTAGGTGTTACTTATCCAGAAATTAGTGTTATGCAAGCAAAAGCAATCATTATGGCTGCTATTGCAGTTGCTAAAGAAGGAAAAGTAGTTAAACCTGAAATAATGGTACCACTTATTTCTACTGTTGCTGAGTTAGTTTACTTGAAAAAATATATTAAAGAAACTGCCGATGCATTAATTGCTGAAGCAGGAATCGAATTAGATTATAAAATTGGAACAATGGTTGAAACTCCACGTGCTGCATTAATTGGTGGACAAGTTGGACTTGAAGCAGAATTCATTTCTTACGGTACAAATGATTTAACACAAATGACATTTGGATTTAGCCGTGACGATGCTGGTAAATTCTTAAAAGAATATACTGCTAAAAATATTTTACCAGCAGATCCATTTGCTGCTGTAGATCAAGAAGGTGTTGGACAATTAGTTGAATTGTGTACTAAAAACGCAAAAGCAACTAATCCAAATATCATCGTTGGTGTATGTGGTGAGCATGGTGGTGAACCTAGTTCAATCGACTTCTTCCATAGAGCTGGATTAGACTATGTATCGTGTTCTCCATTCAGAATTCCAGTAGCTATCGTTGCTGCTGCACAAGCTGAATTAAGAAACAGAAAATAATAATATTAAAAGCACTGAATTATCAGTGCTTTTTTTGATATACTAATACTAGGTGATAAAGATGTGGGTAAAATATATCAAAGAAGAAATGGCCAAGCCTTATTACGTTAAAATGAACGATTACTTAACAAAAGAGTACAAACAAAAAGCTTGCTTCCCAGAAGCAAAATATGTCTTTGCTGCTTTTAAATATACGCCATTTGAAAAAGTAAAAGTTGTCATTATTGGCCAAGATCCTTATCATAACGAGGGACAAGCTATGGGACTTGCTTTTGCTGTGAATGATGGAATAAGAGTTCCTCCGTCTTTATTAAATATCTATAAAGAATTAAGGAGTGATTTAGGATTTGAAATACCAAATCATGGTGATCTTCGTAAGTGGGCAGAAGAAGGAGTGTTACTACTAAATACAATTCTTACTGTTGAAGCACATAAGCCTTTAAGTCATAAAGGATTAGGATGGGAACGGTTTACTGATCGAATGATTACTTTATTAGATAAAGATAATCGTCCCAAAGTATTTGTCTTATGGGGAAATAACGCNNTAAAAAATAGTAATCATTTAATCATTACTTCAAGTCATCCTTCACCTTTAAGTGCAAGACATTCATTTTTTGGAAGTCGTGTTTTCTCAAGAATCAACGATTATTTATCAAGTAATAATATCGAACCAATTGATTTCAATATAAATGAAGGATAATCCTTGATTTTAAAGTAATATAAATGTAAAATAAGTTTTGTCAGAGTAGTTATTTCGCGTTAAGTGTTATACCATGGGAAGTCGGGTATAGACGAACACATAATGTGGCGGTGAAATAATGCGTCCGCTGAGAAATATGCTTTTTCTTGTGGACCTCTATATAAAATATAGGAGGTTTTTTATATGCAAAAGAATTCTTTAGCACTTTCAACGAAACAACTTACTAGAATTGCAATACTAATTGCAATGGCAGTAGTATTAAAAAGTTTTTTATCTTTGGAAACTGGATCTTTCAGACTTACTTTTTACGATATTCCAATGATGACAATTGGGATCATGTTTGGACCAATTATTGGAGGAGCATCAGGTATAATAGTTGATTTCTTCCATATGATGTTTAGTCCTTGGGCTTTTACTTTTAATGTTTTTACATTATCAAATATGACGTGGGCTGTGGTTGCTGGAATATTCTTATTTAATAAGAAATTCACAAGAAACAGAGTTATATTAACAGTGGTAATCGCTAGCGTACTAGCTTTCTCATTTAATACGATTGGTATTGTTCAATATGAAGGTATGGGTAAAATGTTAGGTACATTGCCGTTTCGTCTTGGTGTTTTCTTTATAAAACTACCAATTCAAGTAGCGGTTTTAGAAATAATTTACAATCGAGTTTTAATATTTGAATTAAAATTAGTAGAACAAAGATAACCTTAAATTAAGGTTATTTTTTTTATGAAAAAAACGGTAGAAAATCTACCGTTATAATTCAATTATTTTTACTTCTCCCACACCTAGATGAATATCTAGTGTATCGTTATCTAAAAACTGTGAGAAAATTCGAGGAGCTTCATTAGTGCTAAATAGTAACTGTCCATGCATCTCTTTGTTATTTGCTTTTTTACGTAAGTATTTAATGCTTACTTTCAGATGCTGTTCATTATAAGGATCGCCATTTCCTAAGATTATTAAGATATTCTGTTTGTTTGCTTTATTTTTTTTGAAGTATGAAAAACCAATGAAAGTAGTAGAATCTTCTTTAGCATATAATGGAATATATGCTTTTTTATTTGTTATTTGTTTTATATATTTCTTTCTTATTGGTTTAATATAATCTAATATATCAGGTAATTCCCATCTTCGCTCATTGGTGTAATGAAATTGATATAAATCAAATAATGCTAGTTTACCGTAGTATGGATCATTTTTATCTAACATATATAATTCGTTATCTCTTGCGTCTAATCCTGTGTTCATTGGTTGTGTCTCAAATATCTCTTGACCACTATTGATAAAAGGAACTGCATTTGGCATGAACATATTTAAAACAGTTAATGTTTTAGCTAAGGTATGACCGCCATCACGAGCAGCTAAACGAGGTGTATCATGAGTTTCACCACATGCGAATACAGGTAATGGTAATTCTACTGAATCATACATGTATTCTTTAAGTGACCCATTCCATATTCTTGGCTCCATTGTGAAGCCATTCCCAACGATTATATTGTATCCAGCTTCTTTAGCTTTAGAGGCGTTTTTGGTTNNTGCTTTATTCATTATCATATTAAGTAGTTTTAAAGGAAGTGCGTGACCCATATCAATACGGGCACCATCAATTCCAAAACGTCTTTGATAACTTGGTACAATGTCAGCTAGTTTTTCCCATAGTTCAATATTAGGTTCTTTACCATGATACATATTTGCTTTTATTGTATCGAATAAGATAAAAGGAGCTCTGTTAGTCGTATCAAGGAATCCAGCAGTTTCAACAGGTAAATCTTTATACATTTTAAAGAATGTTACGTCTGTCCAAGGCGGTTGGGGATCATTAATATGATCACTAAAAGCAGGGGCAATACGTAAATTGAATTCTTTTTCAATTATATTACTTAAATTATTATTGTTTTTAATTTCATCCCATTTTTTAGGATTTTGAATTTGAGGATTATATTGAAACATATTTATATGTCTTAAAGTATCTTCACTTTGATATACTTTTTCCATTAATTCAATTGTCGGAGAAGTAGTATTTTCTATTCCTTTAACATAAGGAACTCTGTATTTGTCGTATTCATCTGCTTTTATCCAATAAAACCAATCAGGATGGTCTTTAATTAAGTCATTTTCAACAGAGTTAGTTCTAGGAATAATATCAATCATTACTCTCATATCAAGTATATGACACGCTTCTACAAAAGCAGTAAAT
>LGVE01185732.1_pt2 | contig 19831 bp, 13 predicted proteins | sample 469871 | NCBI WGS metagenome assembly LGVE01 (sample SAMN03893561, study PRJNA290197) | marine sediment metagenome | material: sediment; isolation source: combined push core samples #3730, #5133, and #5579 collected at Hydrate Ridge | place: Pacific Ocean: Hydrate Ridge | reverse complement strand
GGAGTTGACATTGATACTATGATGCAAGGTGCACTAGATGCCAAGAATGAGTACCAAGAAGCTTCTTTAGAAAATGAAGCATATAAATATGTCGCAATAAGAAATCTACTTTACCGAAATGGTAAAAAGATTGAGATGTTAGTTAACTATGAGCCATCATTATTCTTTGTTGGAGAATGGTGGAAGCAATTATATGGTGAAAGTGAAGGGAAAAACCATTTAGGAATTTACCCTGCTAGTGCTTCTTTTAGTACTGATTTACATAGTTTAGGACAATATATTCAAGATGGAGAAAGACATCTATTTGAAACAGTCTTAAATGTTATTAAACCAAGAAGGGAAATGGCTGTATTAGAGGATGAATTGAATCTTGATGGATTAAATTATTTAGCAGGCAAAAAAATTGATTATGTAAATAAACAAGCCTTTTTAGGAACATTATTAGCACATAATGATGGTGGAGTTCCTAATATAATAATTAATATTCCTGAAATATCACCATATAGTTTTGGATATTTAGTATATTTCTTTGAAATAGCATGTGGAGTTAGTGGGTATGTTCTTGGTGTAAATCCATTTAACCAACCTGGTGTAGAAGACTATAAGAAAAATATGTTTGCTTTACTGGAAAAGCCCGGTTATGAGGAATTAACTATAAAATTAAAGAAACGACTTAAATAAAGCAGTTCATTTTGAATTGCTTTTTCTTAATGGAGAGAAACTATGAGTAAAAAAGCTACCTATGCAGAAATATCAATATTTTTGATTACTATTATTTGGGGATTGGGATTTCCAATAACTAAAATTGCAACAAGTAATGGCTTTGGACCAAATAGTATTATGGTTGGAAGGTTTTTAACTGCGGCTATATTACTTTTTATTGTATATTTTAGAAGATTGAAAGACATTAACAAATCAATTATAAAATACGGTGTTATTACGGGGCTATTCTTATTCTTTGGGTTTTACTTTCAAACCATGGGAAACATCCATACTACGGCATCAAAAAATGGATTTATAACGCAATTAAACATTGTATTTGTACCTTATTTGTATTATCTATTCTTCAAGAAAAAGGTAGATATATTTAATATTATTAGTGTAATAATTGCTATTAGCGGACTATTTATTCTTACATACAAATCAGGTGATTTAAGTGGCTTTAATTTAGGTGATTTTTACACTTTAATTTGTGCTGTTATGGTTGCTTTTAATGTTGTAACTGCTAGTTATTTTCAAAAGAAGTATGATTTTGATCCAGCCTTATTTGTATTTGTAAATATTATTACTTCATTAGTTTTATCATTAATAGCACTTGCATTATTTGAGAAGTTACCTAATGTAGCGCTTGTTGATTATTGGCCATTATTATTTTTAGGAATATTGAATACTGGATTAGGGTTTTTGGTGCAAGGGTATGCATTAAAGTATAGTTTACCAACAAGAATAAGCTTGATAGTAACACTGGAAAGTGTCTTTGCGGCAATTGGATCAGTTTTAATTATTAAGGAAGTTCTATCTTTGGAAATTGTCTTAGGTGGGCTATTAATAATAAGTGCAGTGTTAATCTCTGAATTAAAACCTTTTAATAATAAATCAATTAAATAATATATTACTTGCATATTTTCAATATAAATAATACAATAACTTTGCTTAGAATTGGAGGTACGATTTTATGAATGAACAAATACTAGATTGGATAGGGTATATAGCGTCATCAATAGTATTAATATCTTTGCTAATGAGTTCAATTAAAAAACTTCGTTGGATAAACTTAGTTGGAGCTTTAGTTTTTGGGATATATGGATTCCTTATTGGGAGCTTACCAACAGGGTTTATGAATGTTGGAATAGTAGTAATAGATATTTACTATTTAGCAAGAATTTATTTATCTGGAGAGTATTTTAAAATGCTACCAATTGATAATGATAGTGAATATTTGACATCTTTTATAAATTTCTATAAAGATGAAATTAGTCTTGTTACTAATTTAGATAAATTAGATATCGATGAAGCAGAAATTAAACTATATATATTAAGAAATATGACACCTGCTGGTGTATTTATCTGTAATAAACACAGTGATGACACATTGGAAATAAAGCTTGATTACGCCATTCCCCAATATCGAGATTTCAAATTAGGGGTATTCTTATTTGAGGGACAAAAAGACTATTTCACTGAGAGAGGATTTACGAAGTTTATAGTGTTTACTGAGGAAAAAAGTCACACAAAATATCTTAATAAGATGGGATTTATTGAATCAAAGCTTAACGAAAGAACTTGTTTTATCAAAGAATTGTAAAAGGAATTGTCAATTGACAATTCCTTTTTTTTTAATATGCTTTTAAATGTATTCTTTTTCCTGTACTCTTAACCTCGATACTGGTGATATCAGCAGTTTTCTCGCCATCTGATTGAGTAATCTGAGGGGTTGTAAACGAAGCTTTTACATGTTTACATTTTTTATAGTATACATATTTAGTGAATTTAGTATGTAATCCAATATAGATAGTTGTGAATATTAACATAAGGAAGATTTTAGGTATTGTATGAACAATCATTACATCAAGATTTTCATCATCCAACCTTGCTTCTGGTGTCATTTGCATTCCACCACCTACAAAGCGACCATTGTTTACTACAATCATATACGTTTTATCAAAATGTAATTTTTCCCCATCGATTTCAACATCTAAGGATTCTGGAACATAGTTAATTATCCCTTTAATTGAATTGAGGAAATATCGTAGTTTTCCTTTCTTTTTTGCACTATCTACATAATTGATAATCAGCCCATCTATGCCAATTCCCGTTCCATTTATGAAGTAATGCTTTTCATTATCATCAAGTATATTTTCAAGAATATATTGTGGATTTTGATCATGATCTTTTAGTGATCTTAAGAAATCATTTCCAGATCCGTTTTTCTTTAGATAGATGTCTTGTTTTATGTCGTAATCATATACGTTATTAACAAATTTGTTGATAGTTCCATCTCCACCTAATAATATTACTTTACTAATGTTTTTTTTACTTTCAAGGAATTCTTTTAAATCTTTTATTTTTAGAATGCTTTTTAATCTAAAAGGAATGTTGTTTTTTTTATAATATTTGATTAATTTATGTGTCTGAACATTTCCTTTGCTGTTTTTTGATTTAGGATTATATAGAATTAAGTCCACAATAATCACTCCTTTATGCAATTATAACATATTAAAATATATTATATATATAATTATTATGATATAATCTAGTTATAGAAAAATTTTGATAAAGGTGATTTTATGTACAAAGAAATTATTATTGAAGATATTACAAAAATGAATGAGTTTGCACTTAGGGTGAGTAAAGAAGTTTTTCCTGGCTTTATCTNNACTTTATTTTGTGTCTTGAAGGAGATTTGGGGGCTGGTAAAACGACTTTTACAAAGTTTCTAGGACGTGGAATGGGATTTACTGATAATATTAATTCTCCTACATTTACAATACTAAAAATATATGAAGGAGAATTAAATCTTAATCATATGGACGTTTATAGATTGAACGGCATTGGTGCTGATTATGATCTTGAAGAGTATATTTATAGCAACGATGTTTGTGTTATAGAGTGGTATAAGAATATTATTGAGAGTATACCTGAAGAAAGATTAGTGATAGAAATTGAAATTATTGATGAATCAAAGAGATTGTTAAAGATTGAGGGAGTTGGAAAATATGAAAAAATCGTGCAAAAGATTAGTAATTGATTCCGCGACCAAATACCTTTATATAGCTCTTTTTGATGGAATTATTGAAATTGGAAGGTTTTATGAAGTGGGAAATAACGATCACTCTGTAAAACTAATGACTGAGATAGAAAGGTTATTCAATATTAATAACCTTAAAATAAGTGATATTGATGAAATTATTATCGGAATAGGTCCTGGAAGCTATACAGGTCTTAGAATCGGCGTTGTTGTTGCGAAGATGTTTGGATGGAATAATAACATATTAGTTAAAACAATTAGTAGTTTAGCATTAATAGCTAGTTCTTATAATGGTGAGAAATTAATTATACCTGAAATTGATGCAAGAAGAGGGAATTCATTTTTAGGATTATACATTAATAAAGGGAAACGGCTAGAATTAGTTAAAGAAGAAGAATTAACTAATTTAGAAGATTACAAAAACTCGATAGGATTAGAGTATAAAGTTGTGAGTAATGGGGTACCAAATATCTTGAAAATTCTTGAATCTGATTTATTAATAAGTGTAAAAGATATCCATGGCTTAAATCCTAACTATCTAAGAATTACTGAAGCTGAGAGAAATCTAAAGTAATTCATTAAATATACACATTAATTTAGTATTATATATATTGGAGAAGGTGGTGATCTCGTGAGCGTACTTAGCATCAAGAAATTACATAAGAGTTATACCAATGGTAATAACACCACACATGTCTTAAAAGGCATTAATTTAGATATTGAAGAAGGTAGTTTTGTTTCGATTCTTGGGAGAAGTGGATCGGGAAAAACTACGCTTTTGAATGTAATAAGCACATTATTAGAATATGATAAAGGAAAAATTGTAATAGATGGACAAGATATTTCAAAAGCAAATAAAAAGCGAATTAATGTAATAAGAAATAATTATATCGGGTTTGTTTTTCAAGAATTTAACTTAGTAAAAGATATGAGTGTTCTTGATAATGTAGCAACACCTTTAATTTTAAATGGAATAAGCTTTAAAGAAGCTAGGTTAAGAGCTGTTAAGGCTTTAGAACAAGTTGGATTAGCACAGTATACAAAGATTCGTCCTCCTGAGTTAAGTGGTGGGCAACAGCAACGTGTAGCGATTGCAAGAGCAATTGTGAATGATCAAAGAATCATTCTTTGTGATGAGCCAACGGGATCATTAGATGATTATACTGCGACTGAAAGATTAAAATTATTACAAGAATTATCAAAAACAAGGACTATTATCATGGTTACTCATGATGAGGAATTTGCAAAAAAATACAGTAATCGTATTATTATGTTAGTTGATGGAAATGTAGTTAAAGATGAAATTATAGGGGATTTCATTTTTGAGGGATCTGAAAACAAGAAAAAGTTAAAGGAAAAACATGCAGGATTTTACAATTTATTGAAGTATTCATTTTTGAGTATGGATATTGATAAGAAAAAATTCGGTAATACGTTTAGAACGTTTAGTCTTTCGTTAACTTTTTTTATTGTGGTTAGTGTTATTAATCAAAATTTAGATATTTTTACGACGAAATATTTAAATTTCTTTGTTCAAAACGAAGTAGCTGATCGAAATATAATTTTAGACTTTATATATCAATTCTTAGAACAAAATATATCAATTTTGATTCAGTTTGTTCTCTATATTTTAATTGGTTTCTGTATTGTTTCATATTTATTTGTTTTTACAATAAATATCTTGAACAAAAAGAAGGAAATCGCTGTTTTAAAAGCTTTTGGAGCTTCTCAAGAAGAAATAGGAATCCTATTTATGCTTCGTCCTATTAAGTTTACATTAGCTATTTTTAAGGATACATTAGTGTACACAGCTATTTTAATGTTATTACTAAATGGCGTTTTAGGATTTAGATTTATTTTATATGCTGATTACTATGAATTTTTTAGGAATGCAGTACAAGTAACATACGGAACCTTAATCTCACTTTTATTAAATACAGAATCTTTATATATTGATTTCCACCTTCATTACGCTCATATATTACCAATATTTATAACAGTACTTGTTTTATTCATGATAGGAAGTTTAATACCTGCTTATCGAATATCACATAGTAATACAATTAGAATGTTGGCAACAGAATGATTCAACTAAAGAACTTAACAAAGGTATATGAGAGCGTAAATTACAATATAATTGCTTTAAGTGATATTAATTATAAATTAGATAAAGGGGAAGTAGTTGTACTTCTAGGTAAAAGTGGTAGTGGTAAAAGTACATTACTAAATATTTTAGGTGGTTTTGATCGTAATTATGCTGGACACTTTATTTTAGATGGTGAAAGTATGCGTGAAAAAACAGAACGTGAAATTGACACTATTAGAAAGAGAAAAATAGGATTTGTTTTTCAGCATTATGTATTGTTAAACAACTTAACTGTGATTGAAAATGTTGAATTAGCTTTAAGGGTAACTGGTGTAGTAAGCGCAGGAAGCAGAAAAAGAGCTTCATTACATGCATTAAAATTAGTTGGACTTCGTGATCATGCTGATAAATTCCCTTATGAATTAAGTGGAGGACAAAAACAACGTGTTGCAATTGCAAGAGCATTTGTAAAGAACCCGGATATTATAATTGCAGATGAACCAACTGCAGCGTTAGATTCGAGAACTTCTAATGAAATATTAGAACTTTTAAGAGATCTTTGCCGAACAAAACTTTTGATTATTGCAACGCATAATAAAGCGATTGTCCGTGATTATGGGACACGCGTTATTGAATTAAAAAGTGGGTATACATTAAAAGATGAATTAATAACTGATAGAAGTAAAGTAAGAGTAGATGAACTTGATTTAATCATTGATAAAGAATTAGATGAAGATGAAATTAAAATTAAGAAAATAATCAATATTGAAGAACAAATAACCGAAGAGAATAAAGCAACTGTACTTAAGGATTTAGGAGTCGATTTAAAAGACTTTAGGTTAAATAATAATGATAGATTCGATATAGATGAAGAAAAGAAAAGATTAATGATTATAGATAGAATTCGTAATTCTAAGCTTAATACAAGGATTTATCGCTTCTTGCAGACGAGTGATGATTTTCATGGGAAGAAACGATATGCTAACAAATCATTTTTAAGAAATATTGGATTACATCTATTTAGTGCATTAATATTTACGGTATTTTTATTAACAATCGTATTTGGATTAAACTTTGTTACTGAAACGTTTGGTGGATTTAACGAAAAAGCGATGTATACAAGAACAATGAATAATGAAAATGTTATTTTCTTTGCTTCGGAAGAATATGAGATGATCGAGGGAGAAAGTGAATTATATTTTGAAATTGATGATTATTTTATCAATGATTTTTCACAAACTGAAATAGCGGAAAACCGCTTCTTTGAGAAGTTATTTCTTGATCCTTATTTTCAATATCAATATGAACAAGAAAAAATAAAATATATACAAGAGAGCTTAAATACTTTAGGAATAGAAGACGTATTTAGTGTTTATTACAATAATTCTAGTATTATCTTAAAAGAAGAGAATAATGATATCATATTTGAAGATTTAAAGTATACTTATCAAAATATTGTTACTTTCCCAGAGCCGTATGTTTATGTAACGGAGTTTATGAACTCTGATTTAGAAAGTAACTTGATTTATCAATTTAACTATGTTTACTCAGAAAGTAATGCGGAAATATTAAATGATCATATGTTAGAAGGAAGCAGATTACCAATTGCGGCTTTAGAAGTAGTAATACCTGTTGCCTATTTATTTGATTATGAAATACTTAATCCTAGTGATTTTGAGGATGAACATGGTAATAAAATGGAAGTAATACCAAGTACCATGATAAGTGAAGCCTTTTTTGCTTTGGATGAGGATGATCGTGTAATTGAGATAACTAAAAATATAATAACTTTCGAAGATGAAGGAAATTCATATACAGTTAACTATGAAACAGTGACTACAGAGTTTGATATTGTTGGATTAATTAACTTTGATGGTGATATTAATCCTTATTTGGAGATAAGAGAAGATGTTTATATAGCAAATAGTTCGGGATTAAACTTTAGTTTTGTATTTAGTCAAGAAGCAGATGAATATATTAATTTTGAAGTAGTAGATAATGCTAGTATTGGTGAATTTACTAAAAGTATCCAATATGCTGAAATATCACTGTTAAACTATGATTTATATGATATCGATAGTATTTTAGCTGATTTTGAAACAGCCTATATAGGCTCAATTAAAGCTGATTTTACAGAAAAATTTGATTTATGGATAACAACACTTAATGATGCAAGTACTTTAGTTGCTGATTATGTTGAAGCTGATTTAGCAAACGAGCGTCCAAGTAGTATATTCTTAAGTGATTTGGTTGATAATGAAATGTTTGAGGGATTAACTTACGGTGATTTATTACGATACTATATTGCCCAACATATGCATATTATTAGTGACCGTGATGAGTTTAATTATTTATGTCCATCATGTAATATTAGTGACCGGGAAACCGTTGATTTACTCGTTAAAGCGGATTATGCATACGCAAGATTAAAACAGAGTTCAGAGTATATTGATATGTTAGAAAACTATGGTGATTTTTCTAGATTAACATATCAAGAGAGTACTAACTTAATAATATATAATGAATATGGACATCTTTTTAACAATCAGTTTTATGAAACTGCTGCCGGAGATAGTTATTCATTAGTTTTAGTAAGTAGTTTTGCTCGTGAATCAGGGAGCATATTATCACTGGTATACGTTGTTGTACCGCGATTTATAATTGATAATTTACCATTCTTAGATACATTTGTTAACATGATTGAAAGATTAGAAACAAATAATTCGTATAATTCTTTTATGGAAAGTACAAATCTAGATTTACTTATTAGTAGTATAAGTACAAATGCAATAAGAAGTATTGTTATGGTAGTGCTTTATATTGTCGTGTACATAGTATTATTTGTATCAATAGGTTCTTTAAGTATCGTATTGATAAATTTATACGGGAATATCTATGAAACCGCCACAAGAAGAAGAATCAAGGAATTAGCTAGTTTACGAGTGCTAGGAACAAGCTATGATGATATTCACGATATGGTAAAGATTGAAAATAGGCTTGTTGCTGTATTTAGTTATGGTAGTTTTCTAATTGTATTATTTATACTAAGTCGTTTAGAGTTCTTTACTGATGCACCTATAAGTCATTTCTATATGCCTTTATTGGGATTATTCTTTGATTTTAACTTATTTGATGTGTTTATTATGAATAATTTAGTAATATTCACAGTTTCATTAATATTCTATTTCTTTATTTATCGTTTTATTATTCGTCGAGTATCTAGTAAAAAAATATCTAATATCGACACTATTCGCGCAATAAGGGATGGTGATAATCTATGATTGAAGTTAGGGAATTAGAAAAAATCTATCCAACTAAAGAACGTGATTTTATTGCCCTTAAAAATGTAACATTAAAATTTGAACCAGGGGAATTTATCGCTATTTTAGGTGAGAGTGGTAGTGGAAAAACAACATTCTTAAATATGATTAGTGGTGTAGATTTAAAATCTCATGGTAAAATCTTGTTTAATGATATGGATGTTGATAAGTTTAATGATGCTAAATGGCGTGAAATAAGAAATACTGAAATTGGGTTTATTTTCCAAAGGTTTAATTTNNAAGGTTTAATTTAATTGATCATTTAACGGTTATGGAAAATGTTGTTTTACCATTAATTTTAACAGGTAGTGATAATAATATAGCTCGTAATATAGCCAAGAGACTGTTAAAAGAAGTCGAATTAGAAGGGTTAGAAACTAAATTAGCAAGCGAGTTAAGCGGTGGACAAAGACAACGTGTTGCAATTGCTAGAACAATTATAATTAATCCAACTATTATTCTAGCTGATGAGCCAACAGGAGCGCTAGACAGCAGTACTGCTATAGAAATAATGAAACTACTTCAAAGATTTGCAGCAGGTAGAGTTATTATTATGGTTACACATGATGAAGATTTAGCGTATAAAAATGCTACAAGAGTAGTACGATTACATGATGGTGAAGTAATTAGTGATGAGATAATTAAAGAGAAAAATAGTGTTGTAAGAGATACAACGAACCGTTTATTAACTCATGAAACAAAAGTTTCTAGAAGACTAAAAAAACGCTTATTAAAGCAATTTCCAGAGCTTGAAGGACAATTAGAAGTTGGAAAAAAACACTTTGTTCCACTTGAAAGAAAATACGTTGCAAATAATCCTGTCTTTACAAGAAAGATTGCTCGTGAGAACTATAAACAGAAAAAGAAAATAAATCGTCGTATTTTATGGAGTTTTGTAATTAGTATAAGCATGCTTCTTATTGTAAACATCGTAATGAAGAATATTACATCATATAATTTCAATTTATTCGATATAAATAATAATTACAGACAATATATTGTGACTGATTATAACGAAGTAGACATGGGAACGGTAAATCCTCTTGTTGCTACGTTAGAGGCATATCCCAATGTTGCTGAAGCTGATGATTATTATGAACATTATGTTCAGGAAATGTATTTGGTTAATGGTGATTCATTCTTACCATTTGCACCACCTGAAATAACGTATAATAATGGAGTCTTTAGTCCGAAAATGGTGTCCTTACCTAAAGATAAAGATAACTTCTACTTATATGATCAGATTTTGGTGGGTGGATATCCAGTAGAGGATAAGCACATTATTGTAAGTAGTGAGTTTTTACTTGTTAGATTTTATGGATATAGTTTGGAAAGTCTCTATAATGTTGGATACTCTGGTGATTTAGTTAATAGCCTAAATGATTTTATTGGACAATCGCTATATATATGCGGAGAAACAATAATAGATGAAAATGTCGAGATTACTGTTCCTTATATTATTAATGGTCCTGAACCTGAAGAGGGAGAAGAACAAGGTACAGGCTGTTCTCAGTTTATTATTAGTGGTGTTTTAAATAGTTACTACAAAGGAATTAATTATCCAGGTAATATATTTGTTACTAATAATGGGTTCGAAGCTTATATAGAGGATTTAAGAGTTGACAAAGGATATACAAGAGTAGATGAATATTATGATCATTACTTAAATTTCTATGTTGAAGATGTCGAATTAGGAATTAATATTGATCTTTTGAGTGAACACATTGATGCTGAAATTAATAATTATCAATTACGGGAATATAATGAAGCAAAAACATTGGAAGAAATGCTCTATTATATGTATATGGCCATTTTTGTAAGTTTAATTATTATCAGTGGAACTATTGATATTAATATTGTAGCTTCGAGTGTCGTTTCGAGAATACGAGAGATTGGTATTTACTCATGTATTGGGGTTAGTAAGAAAAGTATAAGAAATATGTTTGTATTTGAAACAGTAGAAACAGCTATTAGGATATTTATATTAAATTCGATTATTTACGCCTTTATAGCAATAGGATTTCAATGGCTTTACAAATACATTGTTGTTGATTTAACTATATTTGAAAGTATATTTGGTGTTAATGATACATTTAGTTATGAAATAGCATTTAGTTTATATGTTATATCAGGAGCAGTTGCATTCTTGTTTGTGAGTGTACTAGTTCCATCCTTTAAAGCAGCTAATATGAAGGCAATCGATGCTTTAAGAAGTGGGTGAGATGAATGAGCCGCGGAGATATTATTTTACGTCTTGTAGATGTTGAGAGAGTTTATGAAACACAAGAAGGACGAAAAATAGTAGCACTTAATAAAGTGACTACGTCTTTTAAACGTGGCGAATTTGTAGCTGTTGTTGGTAAAAGTGGTAGTGGTAAATCAACACTTATAAACATTTTAGGTGGGTTAGATACGCCAAATTCCGGTGATTACTTTTTGGAAGGAAATAATATTGCTTCGATTAATGAAGGTCATTGGGATGCAATAAGAAATGAGAAAATAGGATTTATCTTCCAGGAATATCATTTAATAGAATACTTAAGTGTGTATAAGAATGTTGAAATTGCCTTAAAATATCAACATTCAACAAATAGAAAGACAAGAGATGCTAAAATAAAACAAATCCTAACTCATGTAGGATTAATTGATCATATTAATAAATTACCAGGACAGTTAAGTGGTGGGCAAAGGCAACGTGTAGCGATTGCAAGAGCTTTAGTAAAAGATCCGGCAATTATTTTAGCTGATGAGCCGACTGGAGCATTAGATCATAAAACAAGTGAGACAGTAATTGAATTAATTAAAGGGTTAAGTAAAGAACGTCTAGTTATTGTCGTAACTCATGATAGAGGAATAGCAAGCGAACATGCGACAAGAATTATTGAATTAACGGAAGGTCGCTTTACTAGTGACTTAATTCGTGAGGATATTGAACAAACATATCAAAATGTTTATCGAAAAACAAAACCAACTAATTTAAGTTTAAGAGATAAGATTGAGTTAACTTTTAGAAAAATAAGATCACAGCTTTTAAGAACGTTTTTTACTGCTTTATCGCTAGCTTTAGCGTTTAGTTTTACAATTTTGTTTAGTGGAATAGAACGAGGAGTATCAGATAGTTATGATGCTTATTTTGAAGCGTTAAATAAAGCTAATAGTTATGCTTTTAGTCTTGTACCGCTTGATGATGTAATTAGCCTGAATGATTATGAAGTAGCAACAAATGACTTATTGAGTGAATATAATTCAGCATTTAGTCAGTTTGATAGTGAGGTTATTACTGGGAATAGTGCAGATGTAGCTTTTTCAGATGCAGCATTAGGTGTTGAAAGAGTGGTTGAAAATCCATCTCGTCCAGACTTGCTTGGTGATTATAAAGTTAGATTATTTGATGTTAGTAAGGTCGAGGATTATAGTTATAAAGACCTATTTATCGGAAGTAGTCTTTATCCAAGGGATCATGATCAATTAATGGTTACAACAAAGTTTTATCGTGAATATTTTATGTTAAATGACGATATTGTTAATTTAACTAGTTTTGTAGATACAACAATTGAAGTTCCTGAATATTCATTTGCAATTCAGGAAGGAATTTATAATGTTGATGAGTATTTGGATTTATTGGTAGAACTAGAAGGTGGGGCTATTGTTGAATATAACCCATTATTCACAGGAGAACTTAAGGATGTTAGATATCTTGAATTGTATATCCCTGATTATTGTTATAACTATGATGATTTAAGTGAATATTATCAAAAAGAATGTAACGATATTATAAAAGATGAAAAATATAATCGTTATTTCGATGATATTGATGAATTTATTGATTATATTGATGATTTTAAAGCTCAAGTGAATCAAATAGATCCTGATTTCTTTGATATTCTATTCAGAAGTAATGCAATCTATTACGTAATGGATGAAAATGATGCTTTTGCTGACGAAGGTGACGATTTATATATAGAAAGAGTATATCGAGAAGTTTATGCTGAAGCGATGACGGATGGCGGAGTTGCTGTGTTTAGAGATGGAGTATTTAGGGATCAAATACAACTAAAAACAATGACTATAACAGCGATTATTGAAAATGATAACGAGGCTATAATCTATATGGATGCCGATACTTATGATCGTTTATTTATCGCGGGAGCTGGGGTTGAAAATGTTACTGGATATTATAGTATTAACTTAGAAAGTGGAATTAATGAAGACAATGATCCTCGAATCGTGGCTAGTGAAGCCTTTGCATATCCATTACATCAATTTGAAGTAAGTAAAGGCTACGCTGATGATTTTGAAGTAATTAGAAAAGAACGTATTGAACAAGGAGAAACATGCGCAATCTTTACAATCGATAATGTTTTGAATGATGGAACTACTTTTGATGAGGTATTAATAACTGGTGATGTGTTTACAATTACCGATTATTCAGGATGCAAGGTAAACAGTGAAAGCTATCACTATTTAAATAGTATTAGTATTTTATTTGGTATATTTTTCAATGTATTGATGTTTATTAGTATTATTTTCTTCAATATTTTACTACAAGTTATTTTAAGTGAAAGAATACCAGAAATAGGTATATACCGTAGTGTTGGGTCGACTGCTAAAGATATTAAGACGTTATTCTTTATTGAAATATTCTTTGAAATTGCTTTAGCGGCTGTTATGAGTATTGTTATGATTTACTATGCTAACATTTTCGTTAATACGGCATTTTTAAATATTATTAATCAAGGTAGTGGTGTAATTACTTTTGCTGGTATGAAATTAAGTATCGGTAGCGATGGTACATTAACAAGTATTAGTTTCTTCAATTTAGCGTTTTATGTAGTGGTTGTATTTGTACTATTAGGATTCCTAAGTAATCGTAATGTTAGCAAATTAGCTGAGACGAAGCCAATTGATATTTTAAGAGGAGGAGAGTAGGATGAAAAAGATTAAAAAAGCTATATTTCTTACTTTACTTTTTACATTAATTCTTATTTTTAGTTCGTGTAGTAAAACGGCTGAAAATGAGCATTTACCAGAATATTGTCAAACATATTCTGGCTTTGCAAGCACGGCTAGTAAGGATTTATATGAACTTCTTTTTGAAATGGGTAGACCTATTAACAGGACTACTTATTTATCGGTTATTTCAATGATAAATTTGGAATTTGAAATTGATGATCCTAATCGTGAAATTGATTTAGGTGGAATTCAGTGTTTTCAAAACCTAACTTCATTAACACTTATAGGGAGAAGTTTTAAAGATATAAGTGAGATTAGTGCTTTGAGTAATATTCAAAGTATTGAATTGATCGGAACTAGTGTAGTAAGTATTGATAGTTTTAAAAATTTAAGTAAAATTAAATCATTAGTTATTTCTGAAACAATGACTTTGCAGAGTGTTGAAGGTGTTGAAGAGATGACAAAACTTACAAATCTTGATTTAAGTAATAACGGTATTGTAAATATTGAGGGGTTAAATAATTTGATTAATTTAACCAGTCTTTATTTAAATGACAATGAAATTGTTAGTTTCCCTTCAATTAATCAACTGGAGGAATTAGAATATTTAGATGTTTCTAATAATAACATTAATGAACTTGGAGAAGATTTAAGTGGATTAATCAATTTAATAACATTTGATGCGGAAAATAACATGATATGTGATATTAGTACACTTGATGATTTGCACAGCTTAGTAACGCTTAATTTAAGCCATAATAATTTAGGTTGTAATGGTGTAGGTGTAAGTCCAAACTTTGATAGTCTGGAAAATGCTTCAAACTTACAAAATTTACATTTAGATTTCAATAATCTAACTTCAATTGAAGGATTAAGGAGTCGAGATATTAATCTTAAAGTGTTACATATTAATGATAATGAGTTAACAGATATTACACCAATAGGTGAATATACTGGGATTACGACGTTATTTATCCACAATAATAACATAATGAATATTGATGATTTATCTGGTATGACAGGATTAACATCAATTGATTTATCGCATAATAGTATAATAGATTTTACCGATTTATTAGGTATTCCAAATCTTGAAGTGGTAGATCTTAATAATAATGATATTACTTTTATCCCTGATATAAGCACTTCGTGGGATTATTTAAGCATTTTAGATTTACATAGTAATGCGTTAGATGATACTTCTGGTGTTGAAGGACATCAAACATTAGAATCGCTTATTCTATATAATAATGGATTAACTGAATTAGCTGGAATAAGTAATCTACCAGAACTTGATTCACTTATTATATTTAGTGAAGAAGATGAAGATGAATTAGATTTTATAGATCGAAATCCTAATAATATAAGTGTTATTAGAGATTCCTTCAATAATTTAGATAGTTTAGTTGTTTCTGAAGAATCAGAAATAGAAATGAATGGAGGAAGTTTTCAAGTTTTTGAGTTTTTCTCTTTTGGATTTGAACTTGACGATAATATCGAAATATATAATAGCATTTCAGGGCTTTCAAATATTGAAGTTGTTGATTTTTCTGAGATGGATATAAACGTAATTGATGCGGACTCTATACAATTAGAAAATCTTATATATATATTTGTTGAAGATAATAATTTAACGGATATTAGCTTTATATTAGGAAACCCTAATCTACAACAACTACAATTATCAGGAAACAGTATAAATAATTTTAGTGTCATCAGTGGCGCAACTACAAGTGATTTGGATAATTTAATAATTGTTGATGCAATAGATAATAACGGAGAGAGTGAATTATTAGACGCATTTAATAATTTACCAAATCTTACTGATATAGATTTATCTGATTCAGGTATTACGTCTATTAATAGCTCATTTGTTGATTTACCAGTGACTACAGATGTAGATTTATCAGGGACAGGTACTACATCTATTACGGATTCATTTATTAATTTACCACTTATTACAGATATAGATTTATCTAATACAAGTATTGCATCTATTACTAATTCACTTAATGAGTTGCCAAATCTTACAGATATAGATTTGCAGGTGACAGATATTGCATCTTTTACTAATTCGTTGAATGATTTAGAAAGTATAGAGGTAATGAGTATTGATAGTGATAGTATTGAAACAATAGTAGATTCATTTAATGATATCTATGATGTTTATGATAGTGCTAATGAATTTAATTTCTCAACGGGTAATATTGAATTAATTAGCAATTCCTTTAACAGAGGGAATTACTACTCTATTGATATTCAAAATCAAACACCATTAAATGATGTAACTGCAATTATTGATTCATTTAATGATATTACAATTGAAGATCCAGCAGGTTTAGTAATTAAGAATAGTGATTTTAAAACTATAGATAACAGTTTTGGTGGTGTAACAGCAGATATTATTGAAATTACATATAGTGAAGTTGAGATAATGACAGATGTCTTTATTGGGACCACTATAAGTGATACGCTAGCATTAAATAATAACTTTATAACAACGATTGCATCGTTAAATCAAATAATTAGTGTTGAAACAGTAGAACTAAATAATAATAATTTAACGACATTGAGTTTCTTGGATGGAATTAATGGAATAACGACACTTGATATTTCAAATCAAGAAATTGTATTAACTTCTACGCATACTTTGGTTAGTATTGATGGTATAAATAACATGCCTCTGTTAGTAAACTTAACTTATAGTAATATCGAAGTAACAGCTATAGATGGCCTAAAGAATATTGGAATTACAGAATTTGAGCTATCTTTAGCAAGTAATAACGAATATCTAACATCAATTTCAAGTACATCTTTTACGGGTTCGTTAATAACTTATTTAGATCTTGATGGACATGAACTAGATGATGTTTCTTTCTTAAGCAATTTTTCTTCAATTCTGAATTTGTATATTGGAATTGATTTAGCTGATTTAAGCGATTTCACAGGATTATCTTTTGAAACATCTTTAGAAATATTGGTAATAGATAGTGCGCAAGGTATTGATGATTTTAGTTATTTAAGTGATTATGATTCTTTAGAATCTTTATCATTTGATTCACCGCTAACGACAGCCTTAAATAATCTAGATGGTTTAGATTCATTAGCATTCTTATTAATTGATGAAGAAAGTATTTTAACAATTTCTAATAGCTTTAATGATTTAGGAGATTATGAACCTTCCCAAACTTATTTGAGTAATTATACAAATCTATCTTCGATAACAACAAGCTTTGATTTGTATGGATTATTAGGGAAAGCAGATTCAATTGATATTAATGGAGACATTACTGTTGTTGATTCCTTTAATAATGTGATTAATGTATATTTATTAGAAAATTCAGGGATTATTACTCCTAATTTTGATACTGATAGTTTTGATAATATGAGTTTAATTGAATTCAATGAAAATGATTATGATAGTTATGTATTCTTAAATGGATATTCATTGTTAAGCCAAGTAACTATAGAACTTCTTAATGAATCAATAACTGATTTAGTAAATGATAATATTAGTTTACTAGTTATTGAGAATGCGGCACAGAGTGTTGATGCATTCACGCTTGATTTGGCAGTAAACTCATCTTTTACTTTAACTTCTTCTAGAAGTGGAATAATAACTATTATCGGTGATATGAAGAATTATTCTTTAGAAACCGAGAATGCGGATGTTATCCTTCATTCAAGTGTTGATTCGCTTGATTTGAACGGGTTAATTGATGATTTCACTCTTAACTCAGCGGTAACTACAACGGTTAATTTAAACCGATTTACAGGATCAAATGTAGTATTTAATACTGATTTACTAGCAACCATTACAAGAACTACAACAACGGAGTTAAACGCTACTGTATTCACTATAAACACAATTCAAGATAATTTAGATTTTAGTGTAAGAACAGATAGCTTAGAGATACACGATAATTTTGTTTCTACATATAATCTTATAGTTGATGTAGGAGAAGTTGTTTTATATAATACACAACCTGATTTAATAATTGGGTTAACAGGACAAAATTTAACAGTGAGTTACGATACACTTGAATCATTAGAAATTACTGGTAATTTTGATGATTTAGTAACTTCTTCACTACTACTCGACTCAATTATATTGGGAATAGCAGCTATTGATAATTTAGATGTTACTTCAAATCAGGCAACTTTAGCCATTACCGGGTCGAATATAACTAATATTGATATCGCAGATGATAGTATAACCGCTTTAACATTGGATTCACCTGCTACTTTAGTGTCAATTACAACAACGAATAATCAACTACTAACATTGAATACAGCTGTTGGTGATTTAACAATAAATGGTGATAATATCCCTAGTATCGATATTGTTGGGACTTCGATAATAGATGAATTAGTATTTGCGAATACTGATAGTCTTTCAACTTTAACTTACGGAGATGCACTTATACCGGTTATCTCCTTTATAACAACAGAAACCAGTATTTCTTTATCAGGAAATACAGCTTCCGATATCACTTTATCAGGAGCGCTATTTACTACGCTTGATATTGATAATTCAAATGCAGCATTAACTGTTTCAAGTTTAGGAGCAACAGTTAATGCGGATATAATTATTGATGAATTAGATTTATCAGGAGCAGGATTAGTTACTTTAAACCTTAATGCTTTAAGTGATATAACAACTCTTTCCATTTCTAATGGTACTAACTTTACAACATTAAATTCTGCGGATTCATTGATTGATGAATTAGATATTACAACTGCTCAAGCGGCAATAACAATAGATGCTGTTAACGCCTTAGATACAACAATTAATGGGATTTTAATTACTTCAGCAATAGTTGATGTAGGATCTAATTTACTGAGTATCAATGCAAGTGTGGCAAGTGCATTATCATTAGAAGTAATTGCTGAAACACTAATTTTTGATTCTAATACTGATATTTTAAGTATTGATAATGATTCGGTAATAACAACTTTAACTGTAACTTCACCTAACTTAACTGATGTTTTAGGTGGTACAGCAACTATAACAACAATGAATATTAATGAAAGCTCAACAAATTTAGAAGTGGATGGGACATTAATCACATCATTAAATATTACTGCTAATATTACTACTCTTGATGTAGATACAGGATTGGTTACTAATTTAGCAGTTAATTCAACTTCGATAACAGGATTATCAGCCATAGTATCAACTAGTGATATCACGTTATCTTCTTCTGGTGATGCGACATTAACAGGAACTAACCTAGAAGTTATCGATTTAGATATTGGAACAAACAATATAATTTTAAATGTTAATAAAGCCAGTTTAGACCTTACTTTAACAGGTACAGCTGAAGATGTAACAGTTAATGGAACCGATGTGGATTCATTAATTATAGATGGAACAACGATAATAGATACTTTGGTCTTAAATAATCTTAATTTTGGAACACTAGATTTATCTCTAGGAACAATTTCTAATATTGATATTGAAACCTCATTAGCGGCCTATACCTTAACTGGGAACGATTTATCTGATATCGTTATAGATGGCGATAACATTGCGGCTCTAATAGTAAATAATACTAATCCAAGTGGAAATTTAGAGTTAACTACTCTTCAAGCAACACTGGACTTAACTGGGGATGATTTACTAGATATCGTTATAAATGGAGATAACATTACATCTCTAATAGTAAATAATACTAATCCAAGTGGAAATTTAGAATTAACTACTCTTCAAGCAACACTGGA
>LGVE01002236.1_pt1 | contig 20108 bp, 23 predicted proteins | sample 469871 | NCBI WGS metagenome assembly LGVE01 (sample SAMN03893561, study PRJNA290197) | marine sediment metagenome | material: sediment; isolation source: combined push core samples #3730, #5133, and #5579 collected at Hydrate Ridge | place: Pacific Ocean: Hydrate Ridge | reverse complement strand
GGACTTTTTTGGTATAGAGATAATCAGCCATAATCGAATAAAATGAGGCGAAAGTGTTTTGCAGATCGGTGCCATATTTCTGGAACCAGAAGTAGCCATCTCCTCCATCTTTGACCATAAATGAGTTACTCAAAACACGATATTCATAGTCAGGATCAACAGCTTGCCATTGTCCATCCAGAAAGACCTTGACATTATCGACTCTCTCACCTTTTTTAATGATTTTCCCCTCCTTGATGATCATAGGTTGCCTGGAGAGGGTGATACGGTATTTGATGCCGGAGGGTTGTAGAAAACCACCTTCGCCATAACTCGCTGCACCCCATTCGAGAATCTCTTTGAAGTATTTGCCTTTGAGTTTGAGGGTATAAGCATATTGCCTGAACTCGTCGATCTCTTTGAGCATTGTATCGGTCACAGGCCCGGGTTTGTAGATCTTTCCACCCCTGAAGGCACCGCCATTGTTGAGGACGATATCGACCTTGAACTGTTGACGCATCATATCATTGATCATCTCTGCGACAGTCGATTCACCTTTGCGTGTGACACGGGAGTTCATATCCCATTCGCCCTTTGTCTGTCCGAGGATGATCGAAGCAGGAAATTTTGCTACATAGCCGGAAACTTTTGCTTGGATTGTTCTGTTGGGTTTGATCTCATCGGTGACCGGAATTTTGGTCATAACGATATCCTTGTGAAGGACTTTCAGATCTTTGGTTAAGGGGATATCGACCTTAATGATCTGACTTCCTTTCTCTCCACCGTTGACGATAGCCGTCTTGTTGATATGTCCCATCTTTTTAACATAGTCGTGCGAGTGTCCGCCAAAGATCAGATCGATACCTTTGACCTGTTTGGCAAGCTTCCGATCCTTCTTGTAGCCGATATGAGAAAGTGCGATGATAAGATCGGCATCCTTCTCCTTGAGGATCTCGACCATTTTTTTGGCGATCGTGACATTGTCTGAGATGAGAGTGACGTTTTTTTCTGCTGTGACGATAGGAAAATTCTCAGTCATCAGGGAAAATAAACCGACTTTTACACCGTCAAGCTCCTTGATAAGGTAGGGTTTACATTTGCCTTTGAGTGCTGAGCGGCTGACATCGAGGTCACTGCAGATCACTTCAAACTCTGTATCATTAAGTGCTTGCGAGAGTACCGTACTCCCTTTGTCGAACTCGTGGTTACCGAAGACATAGAGGTCGTATCCTGCATCAGACATCAGTGAGAGGATTGCTTTTCCTTTATAGGTATGAAAAAAACGGTTCATCAGATCATCGCCTGTGGAGACAGTCAGCGTAGCTGGATTATCTGCCTTGAGTTTCTCGAATACAGTTGCAATATGGGCAATACCGCCCATCGTCATCTCCTCCTTTTTGCCGTCAAAATCAAGATCATACTTTTGTGTGACCGGCTCCATCATCCCCTGGAGGTCAGCTGTTCCGGCGATCGTGATGGTGTGTGCAGGTGCAGGAGCGGAGGCAGCATAAAGTGTAGAGCTGTAGAGAAGCGCAAAAAGCACTGTTTTAACCGTGTACATCATAAGGTTGCCTTTTTGATGACAGTATAGTCTATTGGACTGAAAACTTATCTTTTAGGGCACCTCTAATCATTAATCAAGTACCCTTTCGGAAGTAAATTGATGCAATAGGGGGTCAAGATGAAGATCAATGTCGTTATCATAGACAAAAAAGGAAAAGATCAGCTTTATGCGCCGTTGATCGAACATTTCAAGAAAATAGCAAAGCCGTTTGCCCAGGTAAATGTAATAGAGCTTTTCGACAAAGAGATAGCTAAAGCACATGATATCTCACCTNNTCGCGCTTGATCCCTCATCAAAAGAGCTTGATAGTTTTGAATTTGCCAAACTTCTTAAGGATAGAGGAGTGGTGAATTTTTTTATAGGCGGTGCATACGGGCTTGAAGAGCGTTTTTTGACACAATGTGATACGGCGATATCATTGGGTAAAATTACGCTTTCACATAAATTGGTGAAGGTCGTGTTGATGGAGCAGATTTTCAGAGGTCTGGCGATCAATCATAACCACCCATATCATAAATAAAACAGGATGTATGCGATGCTTGACAAATTGGAATTAGATAGTTTTGAAAAACAGTTACTGGAGAGAAAAGCCAAGATAGAGAAGAACCTCAGCGGTACCAGTCTTGAGCTCAGTGCTATGAGAAACCTTGACCTTAAAGATGAGGGTGACCATGCAGCAGTTTCTGCAAGTACGATTGCGGATAGTGCAATTTTAGAGCAGCAGCGCAAAGAATTAGCAGAAATTGAACTTGCTTTGGATAAAATTGTACAAGGAACTTACGGTATCTGTGAAATGTGCGAAGAGCCGATAGGACTTGCCAGACTGAAGGTCAAAACATTCGCACGTTTTTGTATCACTTGTCGAGAGATAACTGAAAAAGAGCACAATTAACAAAAGGATAATCTATGCGAATAGGTCTCTACTTCGTCTTCGCCCTGATCCTGACAGGATTGACTGGGGCATACGTACACTCACTTCATCTGGGAAATCATATCCATAAAATACTGGGCGTGGATGTGAATCTGCCTATTGCGGCATGGATCATCCTCCCGATGCTGTTACTTTTCTTTTTTACTATGATACATATGATGTATTATGCTACGATCAACTATTTTGGGAAAAAGAAATGGATAAAAGATGCCGGTACACTACAGGACGCACTCTATTGGTCGCTTCTCAAGGAGCCTAAAGAGCATAAGTATTTGACCAAAGGGATCAGAGACAGTGCCAAACTCCTTGCCAAATCAACAGTCGAAGTGACAGGCTCGGTCGAGGGCGTTTCTGAGAAGTTTAACAATGTCATTGCATTGATCAAAGATATCGAAAGAGGTGAGTATGTCGACCTCAAAGAGAAGCATTTAGCAAAGAAACTCTCCAAAGACAACCCTATCTATATCAAAAATACACTCAACAGATTGGACAGCGATCCAAAATTTGTCGAAGATGTACTTCAGTCTACAGCTTCGTATAGCAAAGGGACGGTCGCCAAGGCACTGAGGATCTTTGCTGAAAATGAGACTTTCTACAAGGCAAAAAAATATGTGAAGATATTTGATGTGGATAATTTCTTTACGTTGCTCGAAAGGGCAGCAGACAGCAAAGAAGATATCGGTATGAATGAAGATATGATCGAGTCTTTTATCGCTGAACTGCCATTCGGATGTAAAGAGTATATGCATCTTGCCAGAATCTGCATCAAGAAGTTCTCCCCTGATACAAACCTTTCAATGTTCAAAGGCTTCCGAAAAAATGATGAGAAAGCAAATCAATCCTATCTCTATCTGCTGTTTGAATATGAGATGCTCGATGCGATAGAAGAGTTCTTGAGTGAACATGGCCAAAAAGAGTTCGTTCGATTTCGGGCACTCTACACATTGAAAAAGATGAATAACAAATACAATGTAGAAAATATGGTGAGCTCCTACGCAGTATGCGATGAGAATTGATTTTTCGACACCCCTCTATGTATTAGCCCCTCTGGCGGGCTTTACAGATCTTCCTTTTCGTTCCGTTGTCAAAAAATTTGGAGTCGATCTCACAGTGAGTGAAATGCTAAGCTCAAACGCTCTCGCATATCAAAGTAAAAAAACCCTTAAAATGATTGAAAAAAGCCTGCTTGAAGATCCCTATTCCGTGCAGATAGCCGGTTCTGATCAGGAGGTTGTCAGGAGAGCTGTTGAACTCCTCAATGAGCAAGAGGGGATTACTGCCATCGATCTCAACTGCGGTTGTCCTGTGCCTAAAGTAGTAAACAATCTGGCGGGCAGTGCACTATTGACAGATCTGCCCAAGATGGGAAAAACGATAGAAACAATCAAAAAATATTCCAACAAAGAGTACACATCAGTCAAGATTCGCCTTGGGTTTGAAGCAAAAAATCATTTGGAAATCGCACGGGTATGCCAGGAGAGCGGTGTGGATTTTATCGCTGTGCATGGCCGTACCAGGGCGGGAAAGTTCAAGGCTGAAGTGGATTATGATGCGATCAGGGAGATCAAAGAGATTCTCTCTATTCCGGTCATCGCCAATGGAGATATCGATTCTCCTGAAAAAGCGAAATGGGTTTTGGGGCATACCGGCGCAGATGGGATCATGGTAGGACGGGCAGCCATTGGAAGACCTTGGATATTTCATCAAATGAAAGAGGGAAGCAATAAAGTCGATAGTAAGTTGGTCAAAACCGTTGTCCTGGAGCACTTCGACCAGATGATTTCTCATTATGGCGATTACGGTGCGATCTTATTCCGGAAGCACCTTCACACCTATTCAAAGGCAGGGTATCTGGGGGCTTCGGCTTTTCGTGATCAAGTGAACCATATCGACAATGTGGCAGAGATGCGAGAGGTCGTGGCAAACTTCTTTTCGCAAACCTACCTTACTGACAGCAGAACACTCTAGCAGGAGAGAACCCTTACGATGGAACAAATTATATTATCTTTTATCGGTGTCGGCATTGGGGCACTCTCCGGCTTTTTTGGTATCGGTGGCGGAACGGTACTGGTGCCGATACTACTGCTGATGGGAATGGAGATGAAAGCGGCCGTGGGTATCTCAATCATGCAGATGGCTTTCAGCTCGATCTTCGGTTCTTATCTTAATCATCGCAAGGGTTTGCTCGAAGTGGGTGAGGGGATCTATGTCGGCTTGGGAGGCTTTGTCGGTGGATACCTGAGTGGGTATCTTACATCACAGATACCTGATAGTGTTTTGCAATATACCTTTATTTTGTTTGTCGTCTTTGCGCTCTATAGACTGCTGGCGGCACCCGAACCGCATCCGGATGTAGAGTCCAAAAGTTTGCCAAAATGGTTACTGTTTGTGATAGGGGTGGGGATCGGTATTATTGCGATCAGTATTGGGGTAGGTGGCGCGATTATCCTGATACCGCTACTCTCCGGATTTTTACATTACCCTATCAAAAAGGCGGTGAGTGCCGGACTATTCTTTGTTGTATTCTCCTCAGTAGCAGGTTTTCTGGGTCGGCTGCTTCATGGTGAAATAGATTTGATGAATGGTGCGATTATCGGTGTCGCTTCACTATTCGGTGTCTATTTTGGAATTTGGCTCAAAGATAAAGTCCATGCCAAAAGTCATAAGAATTTTATTGTCGGGATGTATCTTTTTATCCTGGGTATCATGGCGTATAAAATGTTTTTGAATTAAGAGAGGATAAGAGTAATCGTGAGTATCAAAAAAGATAAGATTCAAGTCTTTGGCGCAAGAGAGAATAACCTTAAAAATATCAATCTGGAGATACCCAAAAACAAGCTGGTTGTCTTTACTGGCATCAGCGGAAGCGGCAAAAGTACACTGGCATTTTCGACGCTTTATGCAGAGGGACAGCGACGCTATATTGAGTCACTCTCCAGCTATGCCAGACAGTTTTTGGGCAAAGTGGGAAAACCCGATGTGGACAAGATAGAGGGTTTGACACCGGCGATTGCCATCGACCAGAAGACAACTTCCAAAAATCCCCGTTCAACAGTGGGGACGATCACGGAGATCTATGACTACCTGAGACTTCTTTTTGCGCGTATCGGAACCCAGCACTGTCACCAGTGCGGTAAGCCGATCTCTTCGATGAGCGCGAGTGATGTTATCGAGCAGGTTTTGAAGCTCCCAAATGGGACCAAGCTGGTTATTCTCGCACCTTTGGTGAAGGAGAAGAAGGGAACTTTTGCTGATATGATTGAGTCATTACGGCACAAGGGCTATGTCCGCGCGATGATCGATGGAGTCATGGTGCGTTTGGATGAGGAGATTGAACTCTCCAAGACCAAAAAACATACGATCAAAGTTGTCATAGACCGTGTCGTCATCAAAGAAGAGAGCCGTGACAGGATCGGCCAGGATGTAGAAAAGGCTCTCAAAGAGAGCTATGGTGAGGTAGAGCTTGAAGTGCTCAATGGTGAAGAGGTGGGGATCGAGCAGTCGCATATTCACTACTCTGAACATTTAGCATGTTTTGACTGCAAGCTGAGTTTTGAACCATTGGAGCCGGTTTCCTTCTCTTTTAATTCACCCAAAGGAGCCTGTCCAACCTGCGATGGTTTGGGAATTCGTTATGCGATCGATCTCAAAAAGGTCATCGATCAGGAGTTGACAGTAGAGAAGGGCGCCATCAAGATCATGTATGGCTTCAATAAAAGCTACTACACCAAATTTCTCAATGCTTTTTGTCTTCAGAATGATATTGACATTAAAATCCCCTATGCTCAACTCGCAGAGCACCAGAAAAAAGCCATCCTTTATGGTATTCCTGGAGAGGTGAAATTTACCTGGAAGCGACACGCACTCAAGAGGGAATGGCCCGGTATGGTCAAATTCGCCTATGATATGTTCAGTGACGAGAAGGATCTCAGTGAGTATATGACAGAAAAAGTATGTGATACTTGCCAGGGACATCGTCTTCGCCCCAGAAGCCTGGCGGTGAAGATCGAAGGAAAAAATATTGCAGATCTTATTGATCTTCCCATTGAGGAGAGCTATGCCTACTTTGCTGAAGGAAAAAACTTTTCTCACCTGAGTGAGCAGCAGCAGGCGATCGCGGAATCGATTCTCAAGGAGATTAAAGAGCGACTCTTTTTTCTCTATGATGTAGGTTTGGGGTATATTACCCTGGGTCGTGATGCCCGGACAATCTCAGGGGGTGAAGCACAGCGTATCCGTATCGCGTCGCAAATCGGTTCAGGGTTGACGGGGGTGATGTATGTCCTGGATGAGCCCAGTATCGGCTTGCATGAGCGTGATACGATGAAATTGATTCGCACCCTCTATTCGCTTAGAGACAAAGGCAATTCTGTGATCGTGGTTGAGCACGACAAAGAGACGATTGTTTCAGCAGATTATATCGTGGATATTGGGCCTGGAGCAGGAGATTTTGGCGGTGAGATTGTCTTCTCTGGTGACAGCAAAAAACTTGCCAAAGCCAAGACTCTGACGGCAGACTACCTCTATGGCAAAAAAACGATCGACTATAGTCATAATAAGCCTCAATCTTCCTGGTTGGAAATTAAAAATGTTACTCTCAACAATATTATGGATCTCGATACCAAAATACCGTTGCGCAATTTTGTCTGTGTCACTGGAGTAAGCGGAAGCGGCAAGAGTTCACTGATCCTCCAGACACTACTGCCTGCCGCCAGAGAGATTCTCAACAATGCCAGAAAAGTCCACAAGGTTGATGGCGTGGAGATTATCGGTTTGGAGCAGCTCGACAAAGTAATCTCTCTCGACCAAAGTCCTATCGGACGAACCCCGCGCTCCAATCCTGCCACTTATACAGGTGTGATGGATGAGATACGAAAACTCTTTTCACAAACCAAAGAGGCGGAGCTTCGCGGCTATAAAATCGGACGATTCTCTTTCAATGTTAAAGGCGGCCGATGTGAAAAGTGTCAGGGTGACGGACAGATCAAGATAGAGATGCACTTCCTCCCGGATGTGATGGTGAGTTGCGATACCTGCTATGGTGCGCGTTATAATGCCCAGACTTTGGAGGTTTATTACAAAGGAAAAAATATTGCCGAAGTTTTGGCGATGAGCGTTGGCGAGGCACTGGAGTTTTTCAAAGCCATTCCTGCGATCGCTACAAAACTCAAGACGCTCACGGATGTTGGTTTGGACTATATCACACTGGGACAGAATGCCACAACGTTGAGTGGAGGAGAAGCACAGCGCATCAAACTCTCCAAAGAGCTGAGCCGTCGTGATACGGGGAATACGCTCTATATCCTGGATGAACCGACCACCGGTTTACATTTTGCAGATGTGGATCGATTGACGGGTGTACTGCATCACTTGGTGGACTTGGGTAACTCTGTGATCGTGATTGAACATAACCTCGATATGATTAAAAATGCTGACTACATTATCGACATGGGTCCTGAAGGCGGCAACAAAGGTGGTTTGATCATTGATACTGGCACTCCTGAAGAACTTGCAGTTAGCCACGGAAAAAGTGGAAGCTATACGGGGTTTTATCTGGAAAGAGAGATGAAAGAGATGGCGGAGTATAGTCAAAAGTAGAGAATAAATTATGGAATTTTAAATTTCTTGCTTTTACTGTTCTCACTCGTTCGAAAGAGAGAGCCAAGCCACAACTTGGCAATCCAGAGCAGTATGATGGCAGCGACCACTTCATATCCTATCATCCAGGCAATAAGGAAGGAGTGTTCACTATTGAGCGAGAGGAAAACAGTATGATCGCCCTTGCTGATGTAGAAAAAAATAAAAAGTACTCCTACGATATAGGGTACAGTGATAAAGTAGACTGCAAGCATGATGTTTTCATACCCTTCAGGAAATAGAATCGAATCGACCAGATCGATTTTTTGGTGCATGAAGCCCAAATCCTTATAATCTTTATCCTTTTTTCTGCGCTCTCTTTTTCCATGGAGTGATGTGTCCTGATGAAATGGATCATTATTAAAACTATTCCCCATACTGCCTTTTCACCTTCCCCCTATATTTTTTCTGTATATATTTTACCATACACTACCAAAAATATATTCCTCCCCCATAAGAATAATCGGGTATTCATTGAGTATAGCTTTCAGAATAGGAAATATTTTGCTATAATAATCAAAACAAGAGTTGAAGGTAGAGTTGGTGCGTATTCTTTTTATCCTATTGTTTGCCGTCTCATCTTGGGCGATGCCTGTAACAGAGAAATATCCCAGTTACAGTTATGTCTTTGGTGAATTTGATGTTGACAGCGATTATATTTATGACGATACTTTCATTGATTTTCTTCAAAAAAATGAAAAACGCTACCAGACATTCTATAAAAACTCACTCAAACGGGGCGGGCATCTGATCCCTACATTTAAAAGTATGCTGATACAGGATGGACTCTCTGATCTCTTTGTTTATATGTCGATGATCGAATCAGGATTCAGCACGGATTGTGTTTCGTGCAAAAGTGCTGTGGGGATTTGGCAATTTATGGAGGCGACCGCCAAGCAATACAATCTCAGTGTTAATTCTGATTTTGATGAGCGGCTCGATCCTATCCTGGCGACCAGTGCAGCGATGAACTATATGCATAAACTCTACAAAGATTTTGGCAAGTGGTATCTTGTGGCGATGGCATATAATTGCGGCGAGGGAAGACTGCAAAAGGGCATCAAGAAAGCAGGAACAGATGATATATCTGTTTTGATGCGTGAAGATGCAGGCTATATCCCAAAAGAGACACGGACCTATATCAAAAAGATATTGATGGTTGCGATGATCGGAGAAAATGTGTCGCTGGGCCTGGAAGAGATGGATGATGCCGTGGTGCAGCTCTATGGCAAAGATGTTGTTCAGGTAGAGATTGATCCAGGTGAAAGTCTTGAGCAGGTTGCGAAAATGATCAATATGGAAACAAAAGATCTTCTCAAGATCAACCATCATTTCAAAGATGGTGTTGTGCCAGTGAAGCTGCCCTCATACAAGATGAATATTCCGAATATGAAAGTTGTTGATTTTTATGCGATCTATACACTTCAAAAGGAGCTTCAAAGATATTCAAAATCACACTATCTTTCGCATGTTGTCAAACCAAAAGAGAACTTGAAACAGATCGCAGATAAATACAATACCTCAGTGGGTGAGATAGCAGTAGTAAATCCTACGCTAAAAGGTAAAATTCGTCGCGGTCAGGTTCTGGTGATACCCGTGACAAAGAAAGTATTTGACAAATTTTCCAATTGGTCATAGCTGGAAGTCTCTTTATTCTTGCAATAACCTTGATGAAAGAAAAATATGGGGATAATTTGCTTCTAAAAAATGGCATCAGCCAAGGGTCAACAGAATGCGCATAAATATTACAAAAGTGATTATCTTTCTACTCACCTCTATTTTACTCTTGAGCTTTGGCGGGTGTGCCTCCAAGAAAACCCAAAAACCCAAAAAATCGTATAAAAAAGGGACACCGGCAACACAGCGCAGCTATAATGTCAGAGGAAAGCGGTACCATCCAACCTATGTCAGGCTTGGTCAAAAGATGAATGGAATCTCCAGTTGGTATGGCCCGAATTTCCATGGGAAAATGACCAGCAATGGTGAAAAATACAATATGCATGCACGAACAGCAGCGCATAAAACCTGGCCGATGAATACGATGGTGAAGGTATCCAACCTGCAAAACGGCAAAAGCACAGTGGTGCGCATCAACGATAGAGGCCCTTTTGTGAAAGGACGCATCATCGACTGCAGCTATAGGGCAGGAAAAGAGATAGGCTTGGATCGTATGGGGATTGCCAAGGTACAGATAAAGGTACTTGGTTTTGCAGGAAAGATCCAGACTCCTGCTGCAGCAAAAAAATTGCCAAAGTCAGCACAAGAGGTCAGGTTGACCAATTTTGGTATCCAAGTGGGTGCTTTCAGGCGACTGGAAGGAGCACAAATATATAAACGCAGCCATGCTTCTCTCGATGAGAGATATAAGTCTGTGGTCAAGCATATGCACGATGAAGAGGGGGAACCGCTCTATCGTGTTTGGCTGATGGGATTTGCGTCCGAAGAAGAGGCTAGAGACTTCAGGGACCAGCATGGACTTCCTGGAGCATTTATTGTCAGAAATTAGACTAAAGGGAGCAAATATGATTGAAATAAGCAGAGAGACAAAAGAGACACAGATCAGCGTCAAGCTGAATCTTTATGGCAAAGGTGAAGCGAAGATCGATACGGGTGTCGGGTTTTTTGACCATATGCTCGAAGCTTTCACCAAACATGCCCATATGGATATGGAGGTGATTTGCAAAGGTGACACCCATATTGATGATCATCATAGTGTCGAAGATGTCGGCATCGCGATAGGAGAAGCACTGAAGCAGGCAGTCTATCCTGCCCGTGAAATAGAGCGCTTTGGCAATGCTACAGTAGTGATGGATGAAGCAAGTGTGAGTTGTGATATTGATCTTTCCAACAGGGGCTTTTTGGTTTTTGAACTGCCGATTGGCGGAAAAGTAGGGGAGTTTGATGTTGAGCTGGCTGAAGAGTTTTTCAGGGCATTGGCTTTCAATATGCCCATGACAATGCATCTGATCTATAACCGGGGAAAGAACAAACACCATATCATCGAAGCAGCCTTCAAGGCATTGGCTGTATCGCTGCGCCGAGCAGTAACTCCCAATAAAAATGCGGGAGTACCGAGTACCAAGGGAGTACTATGAGTATTGAATTGATCGTTTTGGATGTTGACGGGACGATGACGGACAGCCGTATCACATACACTCAAAGCGGTGATGAGATCAAGGCATTCAATGTCAAAGACGGTTTGGCGATCGTCTCCTGGATGAAGCTGGGAAAAGATGTGGCGATCATTACAGGGAGAAGTTCGAAAATCGTAGAGAGACGAGCCAAAGAACTGCATATTGAGCACTTTTATCAGGGTTGTGACGACAAGTTGACAAAATTGAAGGAGTTGATCGAAAAATTGGATATCAAGATGGAAAATGTTGCAGCTATTGGTGATGATCTTAATGATTATCGTATGCTTGAAGCAGCAGGGATCTCTTTCGTGCCGCGCGATGCCAGCAGTTATGTAGACAAGATCGCTTCTGTTGTGTTGACCCGAAAGGGCGGTAATGGAGCAGTGCGTGAAATGATAGAGTATCTGGTGAAAAAAGAGAGACTCGAAGAGAAATTTCTCAACCTATGGAGATAATAAATGGGTAGATACCTCAAGATTGAGTGGTTAGCCATCGTGATGATTTTGATCATGCTGGGTGTCTCCTATCTTATCAAGGTTGAAAACGATAAAGCAAACATGAATAACGCTGCCAAAGAGTTCGAGGTCTTTGACTCGGTCACCGTCGAGATCAATGCAACTGACGTAAAAAGCAGACTCTATTCGGACTATACTGTGCAGAAAAGTGGCAGTATGCAGATGATATGGCCTAACTATTCCGGAAAAACAGCCAAAAAACTCAGGTCAAAATTCGGAAGAAGTATCGGTGACAAGCTTTATCTTGATGTGAATGTAACAATGCTTCAGGAAAATGGCTATTATTATGAGGCTGACCATGCAGTTTATGACAAAAAGAGTGATATTTTTTATACTACAAGCCCTTTTGTCGCGTATGTTCATGGTGGCAATATCATCCACGGTATCAACTTGAAGTATCATATCAAAGAGAAGATTACAACGGCAGAAAATGTTGATGCGATTTTTTATACCGACGATTAGGCAATTAATTGAGATATTCTTATGCTTGAGATGCTATAATACTCCAAAAATTAGGTACACACTATGAAAAAACTGATTCTTCTTTTGATTCTACCCTTTTTACTCTACGCAGAAAAAGTAGAAGTCACCTCCAAAAACTTTTATGCCAAAGATTCAGAAAATCAGGCACATTTTATCGATGATGTGTTGGTCAAACAGGGTAAAACCTGGATACACAGTGATGAGTTGATCGTTTATTTCAATGATAACAATGAAACGATACAATATGATGCGGTCGGTAACGCTACCTTTGAAATCTTCAAGGAGCTTAACCATTTCAAGGGCAGCGCACATAAGGTTACCTACTATCCGAATGCATCGAAATATTTAATGGCGGGCAATGCTGAGGTTCACGACATAGCCAAAGATCGACACGTCAAAGGCAATACCATACTGGTCAATACGCTGACAGGTGATTCAATCGTCAAGGGCAACAGCAAAAAACCTATTAAATTTATCTTTGACACCGGCTCGAAAAAATGACACCCTTGCGTGTAATCGATGCACAGTTTATCAAATCTGCACAGAGTATTCATGATTCTCTTGACGATACGATGAGTGAAGTGGTTTTTTTAGGCCGCTCCAATGTAGGAAAGAGTTCAAGCATCAATACCTTGACTGAGCGAAAAAGTTTGGCAAAAAGCTCATCGACACCGGGGAAAACGCAGCTTATTAACTTTTTTGAAGTGAAATACCGATGGGATGAAGAAGATTATATGCTTCGTTTTGTTGATCTTCCCGGATTTGGTTATGCCAAAGTTTCCAAGACACTCAAAGAGGTATGGCAGAAAAATCTGGTAGAGTTCATACAAAACCGTATCTCTATCAGACTCTATATTCATCTACGCGATGCCAGGCACCCCCATGCGCAGATCGATGAAGATGTAGAAAAGTATATCTCAGAGTTTATCAGGCCAGATCAGAGATACTTGACGGTTTTTACCAAGATCGATAAGCTCAACCAAAAAGAGCGGGCGAAACTCAAGAGAGATTTCCCTGGATCGATTACTCTTTCCAATTTCAAAAAGAGTGGTACTGAGAGTGTGCACCGAGAGATATTTGAGACGGTATTTGGAGAGCGAGAGTGGTAGAGTTGGTTAAGGCAACGCTCGATGATATTGTGACGATGCAATCTCTTGTTGTAGATGAGGTCAAAGAGGGTATCATTCTTAAGCGTAGCGACGATGAGGTTGCAACAAATATTCGATCGTATGTCTTGGCGAAAGAGGAGGGGGAATTGGTGGGATACACAGCGCTGCATATCCATTCTCCGCGCCTTGCAGAGATAAGAAGTCTGATCGTTTCCCGGGCTTACCGCGGAAAGCATATCGGTCGGAAGCTTGTGGAGTTTACGCTGGATGAAGCGAGAGAACTGGGTGTGACAGAGGAGGTGTTGGTTTTAACCTATCGTCCTCAGTTTTTTGCGAAGATAGGTTTTTTTGAAATTAGTAAAGAGAGTATCCCTGAACACAAGATTTGGACAGATTGTATCAAATGTATTCATTTTCCTGTCTGCAATGAAGTCTCTCTGGTCTATAAATTTGGCAAAGGTAAGCTATGAGTGAAAGTCATATGAGAGTGAGCGGCATGAGGCCGGTCTGGTTTACCTTTCTCTGGTCGATTGTCATTGCCTTCATCATTTTTTATCCGATGTTGATCTCAATCTATGTTTTTTTGCCAATATTGATCGGATTTATGGGGTATGTTTTGATTCTGGGAATCGATAGGTCAAGGATCTCTTATGTCTTGATCAGTCTGGTTTATTTGGTCAATATAGAGGTCAATCTTTCCCTGCCGCTCTTCCTCTCTGTTTTGACGATCATGCTCTTTTATGTCACGATCTACCCCCATCTTTATGTGCTCAAAAAGTGTAAGGTTTGCATTCCGCTTCTCTCGGTTATTTTCATAGATCTGCTCTATTTTATTATGCTGCTGGGATATGACTTTATCTTTGGCGAGTCCAGTATAGTGATCGATCAGCTTCTTCTCTATTCTCTGGTTGTTGATATACTTATGGTGTTTTTATTATGAAGTATAAAATCCTTTTTGCACTCTTCTTTCTTGTTTGGGGAGTGATGATTGTCAGGCTCTATCAGATCAGTATCAAATCGACCTATTATTACCAGGAGCTTGCCAAGGAGAATATCGAACGCAAACTCTATATCAAACCTATCAGGGGTGAGATCATCGATATCAGCGGTAAACTGCTGGCAATGAACCGTATCGGGTTTTCAGTATCGATCAAGCCGCACCTCAAGCGAGATGGAAAAAGACTCAATCGTGTCGTTGACAATCTGGTACAGACTTTTCCTGATCTCAATAAAACCATTATGTTAAAGGTTTACAAAAAATTCAGCTCAGCCTACAACCACAAATATATCAAGGTCGTTGACTTTGTGCGTTATCGCGACATGATGCGCTTCTATCCTATATTGAGTCTGGATGAGGATATCAAGATTGAGGCTGAGACAAAACGCTATTATCCTTATGGAAAATATGCAGCACATATCGTGGGCTACACAGGACGATCCAACAAGAAAGAGAATGAAAAGGACTTTATTGTGGATCATGTGGGTGTCACAGGAAAGTCCGGTTTGGAACGACAGTACAATGAAACGCTGCAGGGAGAACTGGGCCACACTATCAGTAAGGTCACGGCTACCAATAGGGAAGTTGAAATCCTGGAGTATAAAAAACCTGTTGAAAATCAAAGCCTGGTGCTCAATCTCGATATGGATATGCAAATGATGATCTCCAAGCGAATGAAAGAGATGGCCGGTGTGGTGATCGTCATGCGAACCAATGGAGAGATACTTGCAGCAGTGAGCACACCTACCTATGATCCCAATATGTTTGTCGGCGGTATCAGCAAAAAAGACTGGAAAGCACTACAGGAAGATCCTGAGCATCCCTTTACCAACAGGCTTGTCCATGGAACCTATCCTCCCGGATCGACGATCAAAATGGGAATCGCGATTGCTGATTCGCTTTCACCGAAAGGGCATATCTTCGACAAGGAGCATTGTAGAGGATGGATTACTATAGGCAGGAGCAGTCACAGGTTCAGGTGCTGGAAGAAGCACGGCCACGGTACTGTTGATTTGCGAAAGGCGATACGGGAGAGTTGTGATGTTTTCTTCTACAATAAAAGTCTTGAGATGGGTATCGATTCGATGTCGAAATCGCTCAAGTCCCTTGGTCTTGGAGTCAAAACCGGCGTGGATTTGCCGCGAGAGTATACTGGAATTATTCCTGATAAAAATTGGAAAATGAAACGCTTCAAGCAGCAGTGGTATAAAGGTGAGACAGTTATCGCAGCGATCGGCCAGGGGTATGATGCTGTCACCCCGATGCAGCTCGCACGCTATACTAATCTCCTAGCTACAGGTAATTTAGTCACACCTCACTTCGCCAAAGTGGTTAACGGTGTTCATATTCTACCCGAGAAGAAACAGGTGGCACTCGATCCTGAAGTGATGAAGGTTATTCATGAGGGGATGTATGATGTCTGTAATACGCCGCGTGGTACTGCTTATAAACATTTGAGAAATTTACCGATAGTGGTTGCGGGCAAGACGGGAACTTCACAGGTTGTCTCTATACCACAAAATGTCGTCAATCGCGCCAAAGAGCATGATTTGGAATACTGGCAGCGCTCCCATGCCCTTTTGACGACTTATGCTCCTTTCGAGAAGCCAAAATATATTATTACGACTTTGGTAGAGCATGGAGGGCACGGAGGGGGAACCAACGGCCCTGTTGTTGCAGATATCTATAAATGGATGTATGGCAGAGGCTATTTCTCGGAAGATACGAATATAACCAAAGTCAGCGAAGTCAATGCGACCAAAACTGCTGACGCTAACGCGACTCAGGCAGAGCCGGAGACTGTTTCTCCTGAGCCAGTGAAAATCAGAAATATTATTCAGTTGTCGGATTCGCAGTAAATATTTAGATATAATCATTAAAATGGAAAATGAGGATTTGAACTTGCCAACGCTACTAAATCAAGATGGTTTTAAATTTTTTTTCTATGCCAATGAACATGAACCAAAACATATTCATATTATGAGAAGTGATGGATTTGCGAAAGTAGAGCTAGAGAATTTAAAAGTAGTTCAAAATTATTTAAAACCAAAAGATTTAAAATTGGCACTTCAAATCGTTAAAGAAAATAAGGATAACTTTGAAAGGATCTGGAATGAATGGTTTAATTAAAGGTAAAGAGATTCACTTTGATGACATATATCTTCATGTGACGCTCGAAGACAAAAGAATTATCTCTACACCTCTTGAATGGTATGAACCATTACAAAAAGCCTCAATAGAGCAACTTAAAAATTATAAATTAATTTGCCTTGATACAGGCATTGAATGGGAAGATATTGATTACCATTTGAATATTGAAAGTATGTTGGAAGTTTCAGAGCGAAAAGTAGCCTAGGGTACCACTGAACTTGGAAGCGATACAAGGGTGTGTAATCACACACCCTACCCAATTGCATTTTTATAATGCCATCGCCGAGATCGTATGATCGAGGAAAAGTCCCAATATGATAAAGAGGCTGATGCCTGCAGGTTTGCTATAGAGTTTGTTGGCTGTGAGGAAGACGAGCATCAGCGAAGCAACCAGCATCGTGGAGATATCAAAAAGATAGTCTGTGATATTGATCTCCATCGGACTGGTGAGTGCTGCAGCACCCAGGACGATAGTGGTATTGGCCATATTTGATCCAATGATGTTACCGATAGCCATATCAACTTTTCCCTTGATCGAGGCAGAGATACTGACGACCAGTTCAGGCAGAGAGGTACCCAAGCTGATCATAATGATACCGATGATCCACTCTGATATGCCAAAATCCCTGGCGATAGCTGAAGCACTATCTATCGTAAAGCTGGCCCCGCCTATGATAAGTATGAGCCCCAATAGTATCATGGGCAGTGCTGTAACCCACGAAAAACTTTTCTGATTTTCTTCTTCTACTCTCTCTTCGGCGTCTTCGATCTCTGCCGAAATGATTCCTCTGGCTTCCCTGAGAAGGAACATCACATAGGCAGCCATGAGAAGCAGCAGCAGCATGGCATCAAAGCGTGAAACAACGCCATCAAAGATCATCAGGATAAAAACAAATACCGGCACGATCGCCCAGGTACTGTCTTTGGCAAAAAAATCACGATCCGGATTGATCGTTTTGGAGATTAGGAAAATAGTACCCAGAACAAGCGTGATGTTGAGAATATTACTACCAATGACATTGGCGATGGCGATTTGCGGTTTCCCATCCGCACTCGCAGCGATACTTGCCGCCATCTCGGGCAGACTGGTTCCCAATGCGATCAGTGTCGCACCGATGATAAATTCAGAAATATTAAATTTCATTGCGATACGCTCACTCTCTCTGACTAGCAGGTCTGCTCCCCAGATCAGTGCGGCCATAGCGATGACAAAAATGACAAAATTCATACTATTATTCCTTTTAGTTTTCTGTACGGACGATCAGGCTTTTGGGTAGATCAAAAGCTTCTATCAATTGGGCTTCACGGGCTCTCATCTCTCCATCATCAACTTCGTGGTCATACCCCAGAAGATGCAGCAGTCCATGAATAAACAAAAGTACACTCTCTTCCTGAGGAGTATGTCCCAACTCCTCCGCTTTCTGGATGATCAACTCCGACGACATGATGATTGAACCCAGAGGAAGTGTGTCAAAATCACCTTCTATCGGAAAGCTCAATACATCTGTCGGAGTATTTTTAGATCGATATTCAGCATTGATCTTTTTGATTGTGAGATTGTCGCAGATGATAAGTTCGATCTCTCTCTTTGTCAATGACTCTGCGATGGTTTCCAGTCTGTCGATCGGGAGCGGAAAGCCTGTTTGATTATCTATCGTGATTTCCATGGATAAATTATAGCTAATATTGGTAAAATTAGCTCAGTAAAATAGGGAGGATTTCAACAGAATGGCAAAAAGAGCGATTTGTATCATTTCAGGGGGGATGGATAGTGCCTTGAGTGCCGCCATTGCCAAAAATGCGGGGTATGAGATCATCGCTGTGCATTTCAACTATGGACAGCGCACGCAAGAGAAAGAGCTGTCGTGCTTTAGGAAGCTCACGGCGGATTTGGGAACAGTGGAAAATTATGAGATTGATTTGGATTTTTTCGCGCAGATCGGTGCTTCGGCTTTGACGGACAAGTCAATAGAGGTTCCCACGGGAGGGATAGAGGAGGGTGTTCCTGCTACCTATGTGCCTTTCCGTAATGGTATTTTTCTCTCCATCGCTGCGGCTCTTGGCGAGAAGCATCATGCTGAAGCTCTCTATATTGGTGTAGTAGAAGAGGATAGCAGCGGATATCCTGATTGTCGTGAAAGTTATATTCAGGCGATGGAAAAGGCGATCGACCTGGGAACTCGAGATGAGACAAAACTGGAAATCAAAATGCCATTAGTAGCACTCAAAAAGAGTCAAATAGTGCAAAAATCACTGGAGCTCTCCGTTCCGTTGGAGGATACCTGGAGCTGTTATCAGTCCGAAGAGGTGGCATGCGGCATCTGCGACAGCTGCCGTCTACGCTTGAGAGGATTTAAGCAGGCAGGTGTGAAGGATCCGATAGCGTATGCCCACCCATAATTTTAAAATAATTGTGACCGCGTAGGGTCGGTTTACCGACCACTCTTGTCATTTGGTGCATTTTCTTCACCTGGAAGGAAAAGAGTTGGCTAAACCACCAGCAGATAAACCCCCAACAACAAAATCATAACACTCCCAACAAAAGGAAATATCCTGGAGATTTTTGAGGGAGTATGACTCCTTGCAGCTGTAGCCGAAATAGCGCTCAAGGAGATGGTCAACCCCATCCCCATACTCATCAAAATAGCTGCAGCAATACCAACAGATATATTGCCCAGTAAAATAGAAAAAAGTATAATGGTCATAACCCCAGGGCAGGGGATCACACCTGCACTCAATGCGATACTCAGGTCTGATTTTTGGGTTGTATCTGAACTGTAATGCTCTTTGTGCTGCTCAAAAAAGAGATAGATCGCCACTCCGATGATCAAAAGAGCAGAGATTTTTCTCATATAGAAAGAGACTTCCTGGAAAGTCTGAGAGAAGACCACCTCCAGGAGATAGTAGAGAATAAATGAGATAGTGAGAGCTGAAAGGGTATGTATGAGGGAGATGAGATACCCCATCTTGAACGCTTCTTTGTAACTTCGGTTGTTTCGCAGAAAATAAGAGGAGACCAAAAGCTTGCCATGTCCAGGTCCCAAAGCGTGAACCACCCCATAGATAAAAGCGATACCCAAAACAGTCAAGATGGGAATCAGCGTATTTCCATCACCTATCTCTCTAAAATTGGTAGAGATAGCAGCGTTGAGCTGCTGCTGTATCTCAATGAACTTTTTGAGAATGAGATTGAAAAAATCACTCAAAGTGTCACCTTGAGGATATCAGCCACAAAAAGATCAGTTTCATAGAAGTCCAACTTGGTTTTTAATGTTTTTCCCTTGAATTTTATAAACTCTGGTTCCATTGCAAAAGCAGTATAGTTTTCTTCATCCCAAAAGCCAATATCTATGGACTTTGTCTGTTTTATCTTTTTGAAATCTATCGTAAAACGAATGACAAGAAGGTTTTTTTTGTATGCCATATTGAAAGCGCTCATATGTTTAGNNGAAAGCGCTCATATGCTTTGCCAGTGCTATTTTTTTGCCATCAACTTTGATGTGCGTAAAAGGTTTGTTTTTGGACAGTTTGTCAAAATAGATTTTTTTAAACCTCTTCGACTCTTTTTTGTCAAGCTTCTTATCTCGATTGGTATCATAGTCCATCAT